>ENA-OQCX01000093-OQCX01000093.1-human-gut-metagenome-genome-assembly--contig:-NODE-93-length-44867-cov-10.024899_pt1 | contig 44867 bp, 48 predicted proteins | sample MGYA00242762_ERZ504587 | MGnify/ENA primary metagenome ERZ504587 (study PRJEB26092, sample SAMD00036337) | human gut metagenome | host: Homo sapiens | study: EMG produced TPA metagenomics assembly of...
GCGGATGACTGCATGGATGCACTTGCATCTGCAATCAGTGACTATGAGGATGCAGTTGTTGAAAAGGTGGCATCCAGAAAAGATATGGATTATATTGTCACAAGAAATATAAAAGATTATCAGGCAGATGGAACAAAGATAATTCTGCCAGATGATTTTGTGAAACTTGTTGAAGAGGAATAATTTTTACCACTTTTTTGGAAAAACTGTAAAAAAATATAGTATCTATTGGCTTATCAGTATATTTTAAAAAGTGAGCAACACTTGTTCAGTAAGCACGAATAATATACAATATTTGGGACAAAAAGAGGCGGTCAAAGTAGCAAATGGATATAAGTAATGTTGTTGTAATGTCTGAGTAATGTCATATAATGTTTCGAATCTTCATTTTACTTTAATTAGATGGAAATGCCTGTGTATTTCCGTATATAATGTGTTAGTAATGTTATTGTAATGTTTAGTAATGTTTGATATAGTTATGTTTATGAATTGCGGTGGGCGTCTTCGGACAACACCTAGAAAGAGCTTGATGGGTTGGGCTCTTTTTTTTATGCTTGTGAAGTATACTTACTGATGAAAATGACAACTATTATTTGACAAATCATTTTGATTAACAAGAATTATTGAGTTGTTAATTGATTTGATATATATGTAATTTTTAAAAATTCCCCAACATTTAAAAGCATTCCAATTATTAGTACCATTACCGATATCAGAACTAACTGTAATGCCATTTGTATCAAAACAATATTCGCGCCTACCAGAAGTTAGATTATTATCCATTTTGGAATAAACAGCATTTATTACTTTTTTGAAATGTATTATCCGGATTTTTTTGACCGTTCATTGCAGTACATTCAAGTAGAAAAAAGAACAATAATGAGTGGTTATCAAAAACTTATCAGGTTGGTGAAGCGGTTAATCAGATTATTTCTCAGTATATAAAAAGGGGAATCGAAAGCGGCGAGCTGGCGCAGACAAGGGATTATTTTGGAACAATACTGCTTATGTGGGGAATGATATCCGGTATTATAAAGCTTGCTTTTTTAGATTGGGCATCTTTAGTAATACTGAAATTTATGATAAGATACAATCAGAGAAGAATGATAAATAATACAGACGAATGTATAAAAGTAATTGATGAAACCGTATTTGATATCCAACTGGGAGATAAAGATATTGAATTATAGAAATATGAAATAGGTGCGTTTATGGATGGAAAAGAATTAACGAATGAGGAAGCATTACAGAATTTTTTATTAGATATTGGCCGCTTAGATGAATTGCTTCCCTGGACCGGAAAATTTAATATGTTTGATGTACTGAAGATATCAAGAACTGAAATCCTCCACAGTAATATGCTGGGGTGGCTTCTGAATCCAAATGAGAATCATGGCATGGGAGATGTATTTTTGAAAGGAATTCTTCAACGATTAGTAGAGAATGATTCGGATGGACGATATGATGTATTTAATGTGCTATTGATGGATTTCTACACATTTTCAGTTATGAGAGAATGGAAGAATATAGATATTCTGCTAACCTCAACAGAAGAAAAAACAGTGATTGCAATAGAAAATAAGGTTGGTTCGCATGAGCATAGTAATCAGCTTAACAGATATAGGAATGTATTGGAGAAAGAGTATCCGGATTACAACAGGATGTTGGTGTTTCTGACGCCAGATGGAGAAGAACCCAGTGATGTGGAAAATTGGGATGTACTTACATACAGTGATGTCATAGATGTATTGGAATCCGCAACTTTGCAAATAAAAATTTTGCCGGATGTAGATTTGATGATCAAAAATTATATAGATGTTGTTAGGAGAGATATTGTGGAAGATCAGCAGTTAATTGATATTTGCAATAAAATATATAATAAGCACAAGAAAGCCTTAGATCTTATTTTTGAAAACAGAATAGATGGAAAAGCACAGTTGTCAGATGCTATCAAAGATACATTATGTAGGCTGTCAGAAGAAGGACTGATCATCTATGACGAAAGCTGGGGGTATAATTTTAGGACAGAGGCAATGGATAAATACCTTCCGCTTCTGGATGAGCCAATTAGTTCATGGGGATCTACAAATATTTATTCTTATTGGTTCAATGTACGTGATGACAGATTTTATGGAATATTTGAATTAGCAGGAAATAATGTTCCAGAAGAGTCTATGAAGAAGATGCAGGCTATCACGGATGTATTGAAGCTGAATGATAAGAGAAAGTCAAATTTTACATATAAGCGAATCTATACTACAAAATGGTATGATGTATCTGATGATGAAGATATCGAAGGCGTTGTTGACAAAGCGGTAAGGTCAGCAGTTGAAGATATCTTAGATATGGAAAAGAAAGCATTGTCAGAGATAAATAAGAATTAAAAGAATAGATTAAGCAGGAACAGTATGTATGGATGAGAAAAATAATAAGAGCAATAAAGAGGTACATATATGGGTGGATGCAGATGCTTGTCCAGTAGTCCGTATTGTTGAGAAGATTGCAGAAAAATATATTATTCAGGTTACGCTCTTATGTGACACAAACCATGTGCTTGAATCACAATACAGTGAAGTAATTGTTGTTGGAGCCGGTGCTGATGCAGTTGATTATAAGCTGATCAGTATTTGCCACAAGGGAGATATTGTTGTATCTCAGGATTATGGGGTGGCGGCAATGGCACTTGGAAAAGGTGCGTATGCAATTCACCAATCAGGAAAATGGTACACGAATGACAATATAGACCGGATGCTTATGGAACGGCATCTGAATAAGAAAGCACGGAGGGCATCCGTGAAGAATCATATAAAAGGACCGAAGAAACGGACATCAGAGGATAATGAACATTTCAGCGAGTCATTTGAGAAAATGATACGCATGGCAATTCAGAACAGGGAAGGCGAAAACAATGGCAAAGAATGAAAGATTTGAAAAAACATATTCACAGGGAACCATGAATGTAACAGAAATCTGGGTAGATAAAGAAACCGGAGTAAATTATCTCTATCATGCAGCAGGATATTCAGGAGGATTGACACCACTTTTAGATAGAGATGGCAAACCGGTTATTTCTCCGATTGTAAATGGATAATGGAAGTGAAGTCTGATGACTAAGGAAGAATGGTATAAACAGCTCTTTGAACATCTCGAAGCATCAAAGTTCAGGAGCAGTTTTCATTTGAAAAAAAAAGATATTGATTACATCAATGAAAAAGGCGTGGATGTGATACGACAGCATGCACAGGATTTTATAGCAAAGCGTGAAGCACCGGCATTTATTCCGAATGATGGAAAGCAGACACCAATGAAAGGACATCCGGTATTTATTGCTCAACACGCAACGGCAACTTGTTGCGGGAGTGTATCAGAAAATGGCATAAGATGCAGCCAGGTAGGGAATTAAGTCAGGTACAGCAGGATTACCTTGTGGATGTGATTATGACATGGATTGAGAAAGAGCTTGCTAGAGCGAAGGAGAACTGATTTGAATATACAGATATTTGGAACAAAGAAATGCAATGATACGAAAAAAGCTGAACGTTTCTTCAAGGAGCGTGGCATCAAGTATCAGTTTATAGATATGAAGGAAAAAGGCATGAGCAAAGGAGAATTTAATTCTGTTGCTCAGGTTAATGGTGGTCTGGATAATATGATCAACTGGGATGGAAAAGACAAGGATCTTCTTGCTCTTATCAAGTATATTGCGGATGAAGACAAGTTGGATAAAGTGCTGGAGAATCCACAGGTAATCAAAACACCGGTAGTAAGGAATGGAAAACAGTCAACACTGGGATATCAGCCGGATGTATGGAAAGGATGGAACTGATGTACATAATAAAGACAGTAAAAGGTGATATAACAAAAATAACAGATGTGCAGGCAATCGTTAATGCAGCCAATAATTCTCTATTGGGAGGTGGCGGAGTTGATGGAGCAATACATCGTGCTGCAGGGCAAGAATTACTGGCTGAGTGCATGACACTTCATGGATGTGAAACAGGAGAAGCAAAGATTACGAAAGCTTACAATCTACCTTGCGACTATGTAATACATACAGTAGGATCGATATGGTACGGTGGCAGGGATAAGGAAGAAGAGCTTCTGGCAAGCTGCTATTTTAATTCGATGAAGCTTGCTATGGAGAATGGAATCAGAACAATCGCGTTTCCATCTATATCGACAGGTGTGTACAGTTTTCCGGTAGAGCAGGCAGCGAAAGTTGCAGTTCATACAGTTAATAGATTCCTGCAGGATAATTCAGACAGCTTTGATTTTGTGGAATGGGTGCTGTTTGATGCACATACTGAGGCGGTATATGAATCAGAAGTTGATAAGCTATATGAGTAATAGGCAATTCAATTTTGCTGGTTTGGAGGATGAATATTGAAAATGGTACGAGGACGACTGCCCATTCTGCCATAAATCATGCCCTGTTTATGATAAACATTCCAGCGACCAGCTATCTGGATAGGTCTGGACTGGGGTGGTATTCTGGTTGAAGTTGAATACCAGACACACTGTATCATCTGCCCTGAACATGGGGTATCTGTTGCCGAAGTTCCATGGGCATATCCGGGTAGTAGATTTACCAAAGATTTCGACCTTACCGTTGCATGGTTTGCATCATATCTTCCAAGAAGCACCACATCATACTTCATGAGAGTGGACTGGGAAACCGTAGGCCGCTGTGTCAATCGCGCTCTTCATGATTTAGAACCAGAGCGTTCAAGAAGACTTGATGGTCTGGTTAATATCGGCATTGATAAACCAGTTATAAAAAGGGTCACAAGTACATCACAGTAATAGTTAATCACGATACTAACACAGTTGTATGGGCATCGGAAGGTCATGGTAAATCCGTCCTTGAAAAGTTTTATAAAGAGCTGACTCCGGAGCAACGATCCAGTATCAAGGTTGTTACTGGCGATGGTGCCAAATGGATCACAGATTGTGTAAATGAATACACTCCTGACTGCGCACGCTGCGTTGATTCCTTTCATGTGGTCGAGTGGGCTATGGCAGCTTTAGATGAAGTCAGAAAAGAGAATCCACGTGGCAAGGGGCGTCCTAAAAAGGATGATCCTGAATTTGCTATTGTAAAAGCAGCTAAAGCTAAGGCAGATGAGATAAAAGGCTCCGCTTACGCATTGGGAAAAGCTCCGGTTATTGCTAAAGCTTACAAACGTAGATGAGGCTGAGGACGAACTCAAACGCTGGATGTGGAAAGCCGGACACAGCAGGATACCTGTAATTAAAGAATTATATCAGAAGATCAAGCATCACAAGACGCATATCTTATACACAATACATTATGGTATGAGTAATGCCAGGATTGAAGCAACTAATAACAAGATTAAGCTCATTATCCGTAAAGCTTATGGATTCAGAAATATACAAAATATGCTTGATATGGTGTACCTTGTATGCTCTGATATACGCATTTCACTTCCTAATCGAAAGTGGAATGCCGCTTAATCTAGATAAACACTGGGGGTGTGGCGGTTTTTAACCCACCATTACCCCTGAAGAGCCATAAATTATGCCTATTCACATACAGATTGATATTTGTTTTTTATGGTAGCTATAATACTATCAGCAAGCTCATCTATAGTTAATGAAGTTATCTTTTGACTGTTAGAGAGTTGTAGTTGCATTCCGGGAGAAAGATTTACTTCGGCCTCAATGTTTACACCAAATAAGTCTTTTGTTAGGCCACTAGCATAGTGAGTTCATTACGTACATTTATCGACAAGACTGCAGATTCAGAAAGCATAATTATAAATAAGGAACAGTCAATTATGTTCCAACCAATTTCTTCTGGCCATTCGTCACCAGCTTCAATTCGTTTATCATACCAAACACGGATACCATTATCTTGAAGTTTCTTAATTATAGGATAGATGATGTCCTTATCATTGTGGGCATAGCTTATAAAAACATAAGGCTCTTTTCCAAAATACCTGTTTGAATTTATTTCAGGGCGATTCTGCCATCGTTTTATCCATTTCTTGACAGGGTTGCCCCCCATAATTTTAATACGATTCTTTAAATCGGAAATAGACTCTTTAAGGTGCCACCCATTATTATAAAGGCATTTATCATAGAATTCTCTGATATTATCTTCATTTGATAGACGTGATGGAGAATTTATAAGATACTCAATATCCTCGTCTTCAATATCATTTTTGACTACAAGTAGTTGGAGAGATAATAAAAAAGCATATACAGTTGTGTAATTTTCAGTGGCAGATTTAATTAATCCATTTTTAGAATCTGTTATAAATCTGAGATTGTCATCATCAATACAATTTAAGGTGTCTCCATAAATACAGAATGTTCGGTCACCAGCAAATCTGTATATATAAGGCTCTTTACCCACGTATAAATGTGAGTCATTAATTTCCCGCGCACTTGCTCTTTTTGATAATGATTGAATAGAATCAAAGAATGTTAGTTTATCATTCGCATCACAATCCCCATTAAAGCAAATTTGAATATATGGTGAGATTCTATTATCAAACAAAGACAATGGTACATATAGTTGCAAACTGATAAGTGTTAATATAATGTCTTTTTAAATTGGTTTTTACTGTTTCTTCTTCATCTTTAGACAATTTTCTTTTATATTCAATTCGGGGCTGACTATTTGTAATCTGGCTGAATGCGTTTACAAATAGTCTGGTTTCTTTTTCCGAAAGATTATATGAATATATTTCGATATGCAAAAATGCAATTCTGCTTTTTGTAAATAAAACACGTATTTTACCAAACTTAAATTCAATATCACTTTGAGCTTTTAATAGGTATTTAGTAGTTTCATTTTTATGAAGTCCAGTAAGGGCACGGACAACAGAATCTAATTCAACTCGACTGATTTTATAATTATTATCCTGAAGCAGAGGTGATTCTGCCATTTGAAAATTAGCTTCAAGGGGTTTGTGCCTGAAACAATAGTGAAACCATTCAGAAGAAGTATATTGACCAGAGTTTTTCAGATGCTCTATTTGCTCTTTTGAAAGATTTATATCAGGCTCTAATGTCTTAGAATAATTATCTTTGTCATATTGAAGAGGAATTAGTAAATTCATTTTTAAAGTATTTATCATTTGAAATCACCCCATATTAATTTATATGTATGTTGTTAATATAAATCAGATTAACACTATAGGGTTAAAAAATCAATAGAATTTAATAATGGCACTCTTTTCCTGTTGTAAGTGGTATAATATATGGAAGAGAGAAACTCAAATAGGAATAATTGTGTGATATGGAGGGCGTTATATGAAAGTTTCTAAAGTCAATCATAGGAGAGCAGCAGTAGCTGTAAATAAAAAAAGTGTTACAGTTAATGGTATATTATACGATGCTCCAGTTAAAAAGAATGTAAAAACAGGTAATATGTCTGCATATGTAAGTTCGAAATATGTAATTGATAATGTGGTGAAAAATAGTAGCCGGTTATATTCTCCATTTAGTAGTAAAAGAATAGTGATTGATAGAGAAAAAATTAGGATTGCTGACAGGTTAAAACAATGCTACGTCAATTTTGTGAAATACTATTTAAGTAATGGTTCATTAAATGAGCAACAAATGCGATTTAATCCCAATAATACATATATGGCAGATAGTAGAGTACATTTTTGTGTGCCATCAGGTATTGATATAGAAAGCTTGATTAATTCGATAGTTGATAGTTCATTAAGGAAGAGCTTGAAAAGAACATATCGATTTGAGACAAATTATGGAGAAAAAAATACTTTTAATCTACCAGACCTAGTAAAGAAATCTATAAAGATATATTGTACAGATGAAAAAAGAAAGCTTAATGATAGAGAAGAACAAGAGATGTATGTTTTATTTTCATACATGTATGAGGATAAGTATAAGGATAGGCAAAAGGTTTTAATTGCAAACTCTATTTCAAATCAGGCAACTAAGGTTAAAGTTTGTGATGATGAAAGCAGATTGATAAAATTATCTATTGCAGATACAAAAAAGAAGCCACTATGGGATTTTATTGTAGATTATGCAAATTCAGATAAGAATGGTCAGTATACAATACTACGAAATATAAGGAAAAGTATTGTCTTGTTTGTATGTGGTGTAGATGTTTATAGGAATATAGAAAATAATGATAATCTTGATATATGGAAATGGGAAGAATATGGTATCCAAGAGAGCCAGTTATTTGTAAAGATTGAAAATTGTTATACGACAAAAGGTGAAGATATTGCTTTAAATGAGATACGAAATGTGAATTTGGACCACTATATGAAAGCCATAGGAGTACTGGATGATGAGAGAAGTAAATTCTGGTTTCAACATTATGAAAATACTATAGAAGCTTTATTCTTGAAAAAATCAAAAAGAAAAATTGAAAGAATTAAAACAGCATATTTGTGTGAATATTTGTGGAAGAATTTTTGCTCGTATGTTGCTTTAAAATATGTTGATTTAGGTAAAGGCGTATATCATTTTACGATGTCGGATAAATTATCATTAATGAATAAGAATACAAATGAAAATGGTATAAAGTTTGGAGAGGTTGATTCTAGATTTAATAAGGGAATATCATCATTTGATTATGAGCGAATTAAGGCAGAGGAAACAATTGACAGGAATATATCGACTTATACAACATTTGCTACGAATATCTTTGCAAAATCTGTAATTAAAGATTCGTATAGACAGAAAAAGGCTGGCAATAGTGATGCACTACAATATGATGATGAGACTTACTATAATCGAAAAGCTATGAATCCATATGCGTTGAAAAGAGTTTTACGATATTGGGGAGGGCAGAGTAGATGGAAGTCTGAGTTGGAAGAATTGAATGTGGCGGAGCTTTGTATAGATATAAAAAATCGTTTATCAAAGATAAGAAATAGTGGAGTTCATTACACATCAACATTGGCTCTGAAAGGAAATGATGATGATAGTATAGTTGGTATGCTTATTAAAAAGGATTTTGATGATATAAAAGATGTTTATGCATCAAAATACTATAGTAATAATGTATGGATGTTTTATAACACAGACAAAATAAGCAAAATGATGGAATATCTCTATCAGGATGATTCAAATATACGAGATGCTCAGATTCCAGCATTTAATAGTGTGATAAAAAGAAAAGATATGGCGGAAGTCATTGAAAAGATTATAAAGAAAAATTCATACAAAACTATAAAAGAACCGTATCAAAGAGAAAAATACAGATCATGTCTGTATTTTATGTTGAAGGAAATATATTATAACAGGTTCATAAAGCAGGACAATTTGAAAGATCAAGTTATACAGATTATTGATTCAAATACTGAACTTATAGGTGATAATAGCAGAGCTGTAGATAATCTTAAGAAAAGAATACATGATGTAGATAGCCAGACAATGTCATTTGGTGAACTCTGCCAAGTAATAATGACTGATTATAATATGCAGAATCAAGAAAATAAAAGTATAAAATCAAAGGAACGACAAGATAAAGATAGGAAAAATGGAATTGATAATTCGTACAAGCATTTTCCACTATTATTGCATCATCTGATAAAAGTATCATTCCTTAAATTTATCAAAACTGATGAGAAATTAGCTTTTATACGCGAACCGAGAATTACAGAATTGGATAAGACTCTGGAGCAATTTGAAGCTCAGATACAAACAGTTGATATATACAATTCGTTAAAAATGATGGTAGCCGAAAATAAATCGTTGTTGGATTGGTACACACTTGCACATTTTTTGATGCCGAAGCAGTTGAATCATTTAATTGGAGACGTAAAAAATTATATTCAGTATTTAAGTAATATTGATAAGAGAGCTGGAAGTGTAAAAAATAATAAGAGTGCAAGCACAGAAGTTAAAATAAGACAATATAGTGAAATTGTTAGGATATTGGATTTTTCATTACAGTACATAGGAAGAGTGAGTAACGATGTTACAGATTATTTTGTAGATGAGGATGAATATGCTGCATTTTTATCAAAATATGTCGAGTTCTCTGGAAATGATATTGTAAGCATGAAGGCATTTTGTCAGAGTAGAACAGCAAATGGAAAACATACTATTGGCTTATATTGCGATGGCGCAAATCCTATTATGAATCGAAATATTGCATACGCAAAAATGTATGGCAATGATGAGATTTTATCATACATATACAACAAAGTTACAAAAAAGGATATAGAAAAATATTATGTATCACAGGATAATTTGGAAAAAGTGTTTGCCGATGGAAAATGTCAAGATGTACAGCAGCAGAATGCATTATGTGATTTCCAAAAGATGAAAAATCATATTGAATTGACAGAAGTCTCTATATACACAGATATTCTTAATGATTTTATGGCACAGTTTATTTCTTGGGCATACTTAAGAGAAAGAGATTTAATGTATTTTCAATTGGGATTGAACTATATAAGAATGTTTTATGGTACATATGAATTAGAAGAAAAATACTATAAGTTACATGGAGAAAATATCAATATTGAAAAAGGAGCATTGCTCTATCAAATAGTCGCAATGTATAGTCATGAGCTTCCGATTTATAAAGTTGATGAAAGCGGTATAGCTATTTTGGCAGAAAAGCAGGGAAGTTCAGGAGCTTCGATAAAAAGTTTTGTTACGGAATATTGTAAAGAAGAAATGAAAAAGGCGTATACATACGAAAATGGACTTGAATTATTTGAAGACGTAAATCAACATGACGATCTTAGTAAGCTTCGGAACGATTTTGCACATATGAGATATATGTCTGCAAGAGATAAAAGTATTATGGATATTGTCAGTGAAATATATAATGGATTCTTTATATATGATACAAAGCTCAAGAAAAGTGTATCTTTTATATTTAAAAACATATTGATGAGGTACGCTGTAGACGTAAATATTGAATTCTGTCATAAAGGAGATAATGAAGATACAAACAATTTAATTCGAATAAAGGATGAAGTCGGCTTATATTCTGATAAATATACATATAAAGTGGAAGATAATGATACAGTTGATATTGAAGTAAGAAATTCAGAGTTCCTAGAGCAATTAAAAAAGTTATTAGAGTATAAAAAAGAATCGGAAGGAAGTGAGTTGTAAGGAGTGTTTGTTATTCTGACGTATGATGTATCGCACAAAAGAGTAAATAAGGTTATGAAAATATGCAGAAAATATCTTCATCATATACAATACTCAGTATTTGAATGGTGATAATATTATTTCTCTGATAAATAATGATAAGTATAAACCATCCGATGTTAGGCTAGAGGAAATAGTTGTAAAATCAGGAAAAAAAAGGCTTATTTCAAAATATACCTGTACAGATAGGGTTGTATTGGATATTCTAAAAAGAAAGTTGGTACCAATATTTGAAGATAAGTTTTCAGAGTATTCATTTGCTTATAGAGAGAACAAGGAACATATGAAGCGGCAAAGTATGCAGCTTCTTTGATTGAAAAAGGAAATAAATTTGTAGTTGAGATTGATGTTAAAGATTTTTTTGAAAATATTAATTTACAACGCTTAGAGAGTTTTATTGCAAAAAGTGTAAATGATACTTCTGCTATAAGATTAATCCATGAATATTTGTACGCATATACAGTTGTTGATGGAAGAAGACAACGTAAAACAATCGTAATAAAAGTGGCGTTTTTCCAGCTTTGTCTAGAAAGTATTTGGGATATGATTTTCAAAAAGATAAGGGAACAAATGTTATTTCTATATATAAGCATAGTTATGAAAAGCTCATTTTTATGGAAAGTGGCATTGTTCTGTTATACAAAAGATAGATCAGAACTATCATATAATCAATAATGGAGTTTTAAACAGAAAAGATTTTACTATTTTGTTTGAGAATGAAGAAAAGAAAATGTATATTTCAATCGAAACATGTGGTTCCATAAATATATATTCTAATGTCATATTTGGGAGTTCATTTCTTGACTATATCAATTCAAAAGGATTAAATGTAAATATATTTGACAAATATGGTAATTTTACCGGGAGTTTTCATTCAGAACATCATTACAAAAGATCATCAACATTGTTAAAACAAGCATCTGTATATAATGAAGCAAAAAAGCGGCATGAGATTTGTATTAAGATAGAAACTGCATCTTTACATAATCAGAGAGAAAATTACGCTATTTCTATAAGCATAATAAAAAAGAAAGTCTAAAGAAAGCTATAGAATATATGTCTGATAGCATCAATGAGATGAAGAAAAGCGTAAGCATCAATCAATTATTGACAATAGAAGCACGGGCAAAACAAAAATATTTACAATCATTTGATGATATGATAGAAAATGAGGAGTTTATTTTTGAAAAAAGAACCAGGCGACCGCCGATGAATGAGGTAAATGCACTTATAAGTTTTGGTAATACATTCTTATATAGAAGAATAGCGAATGAGATATATAAGACTGCATTAGATATTAGAATTGGTTTAGTACACTCGGCAAATTCGAGAAGCGAATCATTGAATTTGGATATTGCAGAGATTTTTAAACCTATTATAGTGGATAGAGCGATATTTACTGTTATACATAATTCGCAGATTAATAAGAAATTACATTTTGAAGTAGAAGATAATGGTGGGGTGTATTTAAATAATAATGGCAAGCGTATTTTCATAAAGGATTTAGAAAAGAAATTAGGGTCTAAAATTTCAATTGATGGGCAAAAAATATCATATGAGCATATAATAAAGAACGAGATTTATAAGAAAGTTAAATTCATTCAAGAAGATGAAAAGTATAGGCCATTTAAGTATACGTAAAAGTGGGACAACCTAGAGAATAATATTTTAATATTTATAAATAACATATTTGCAAGCGTTTAAGATGAATTACTAAAAATAGTTGACCCACTTTTTGTAAACGCTCCATAGTGAGTACCTTTAAAATCAGCATTCATCTGTCATAAAATATCTGTAGCAAAATTCGTGTTTTTCGTGACGAATTTTGCGAATTTCACAATAGGAGGCAGATATTTTGAGTAGACGAAAAATTGATCAAGCAAAACTACAATACTGGGCAGGAATGATTCACGATTGTCAGCATTCAGCCTTAAGACAAAAGAATGGCTGGCAAACCACGGAATAAGTAAGGATACTTATTACTACTGGTACAAAAAAGTTCAAACCATTTGTGTAGAGGCCATGGAAATACCAGACACGCTTTCGATGCCTGAGTTTGTGTCATTACCAGTTCCGGCAGAGCCAGCTAATGTGCCGGTTGAGTCAGCTATTAGATCCAATGCAGTAGTTACAATGCACATAGGTAAAGCGAAGATTGATATTCCTGAAACCACTTCTACAGAGTTCATAAAAAAACTTATCGGAGCCCTTGCCTATGTTGAATGATGCTTCTGGGTTCAAACGTATTTACATTGCTTGCGGACAAACAGACCTTCGCAGGGGTATTGAAGGACTTGCAACTATGATTCGTTTCCAGTTTAAGCTGGATCCTTATGATAAGGATACTCTGTTCCTGTTCTGCGGAAAAAAGAATAATCGAATCAAGGGGCTGCTCTGGGAAGGCGATGGATTTCTTCTCTTATATAAGAGATTGGAAGTAGGTGCATACAGCTGGCCTCGAAATACATCAGAAGCTCTTGAAATAACACCTCAACAATACAGGCTTCTTATGGAAGGCTTCTCCATTGTCGCAAAGCATCCGATTACAGAGTTAACCAATCCTCCTAAAGGATTGTAGTTTTTGTGCAATACGTAGAAAAAAAGTTTTTTAATTTTAGAGCATATTTAATTGATATTGGTACTTATCCACAAATGCAGTTTAGACGGTACATTACGCAAATGTAAATGCACAATCTATATCTATTTCGTGGATAATACCTCTGAAAAAGCCGAGATTATTCAGTTTCTCAGAGGTGTTATCCACCGTCATAATTACTACTAATTAAATGGCTTGGATTAGCATTATTCAGCAGTTTAAGCTATAATGGAAATATCAAAAACGGGAGTTCCATTATGGCTATTAAGTACACAGAAGAACAACTTAATAACGTAGACAAGTCGTTTCTTGTGCAGATGTTTCTTAATCAACAAGAAGAAATGGCTAAAGCTACGAACCAGGTTGAGCTACTCACCAACGAAGTGCAGTCTCTCAATAAAAAGATGCAGACTTTGATGGAACAGCTTGTTCTTTCAAAAAAGGCCCGCTTTGGACAATCCTCTGAAAAGATGGAGGATGCAGCCCAGATTTCATTTATGGAAGTTAATGGAACTATTGTTTTCTTCAATGAAGCTGAGGCTGTATGTGATTTATCAGCTGACGAACCAGAAGATCTTGAGCCTAAACCACGAGGAAAGAAAACTTCAGGCAAAAAGGACGCTGATATGTCAGGTCTTCCAGTAAATCGTATTAACCACTACATGACAGAGAACGAGCTTATCGCTGAGTTTGGAGAAAATGGCTGGAAGCAGCTTCCAGATGCTATCTCAAAACGGTATAAATTTATCCCTGCAAAGGTTATAGTTACAGAACATCATGTAGGTGTGTATGCCAGCAAGAAAGATGGCCATATGGTAAAAGCAGAACATCCAAGAGGGCTTCTTAAAGGAAGTCCTGTATCACCATCCATTGCTGCAGCCATAATGAATGGCAAGTATGTAAACGCAGTTCCTCTTTATAGATTAGAAAAAGAGTTTGAACGCTATGGTTTAGCTATCACTAGACAAAACATGGCAAACTGGATGATTCGTCTGGGTGAATCATATATATCGGTTATGTATGATTACCTTCATGAGTTAATCTACGATTATCATGTGATTCAGGCTGATGAAACTCCTGTACCCGTAAATAAGGATGGAAGAAAAGCCGGCAGCAAAAGCTACATGTGGGTTTATCGTTCAGGATATATGAATCCTGAAAAACAGATAATCCTGTATGAATACCAGCTGACGAGAAACGCTTCCCATCCTTGAGAATTCCTGAAAGAGTTTAAAGGAATCTGCGTAACTGATGGTTATCAGGTATATCACACTCTTGAAAAAGAGAAAGAAGACCTGACTATAGCAGGATGTTGGGTTCATATGAGACGCCGCTTCGAGCAGGCTTGGGAAGTAATTCCCAAGGAAGCACGAAAAGGAACTATATCATATATGGCTATGAAGCAGATCCAGGCAATCTATCGAGAAGAAGGTAAACTAAAAGAACTTCATTCCAAGGAACGTCTTGAGCAGCAACAGGCAATAATTAAACCGCTTGTGGATGCTTTTTTCGTGTACCTTAAACAAAATCAGACAGAAGTTTCTGGTTCAGGAAAGCTTCATGACGCTTTCACATATGCACTAAATCAGGAAAAATATTTAAAAGTATTCCTTGAAGATGGAGAAGTTCCCATCGATAACAATGCAAGTGAAAGAGCAATAAGAGGCTTTTGTGTAGGCAAGAAGAATTGGCATATGATAGATACCATTAATGGAGCCAAGACTTCAGCTATGATATACAGCATCGCAGAAACAGCAAAAGCTAATAACCTAAAACCTTATGATTACTTTGAGCATCTTCTGGAGGAGATACCAAAGCATATGGAAGATACAGACAGAAGTTTTTTGAAAGAATTGCTTCCGTGGTCTGATAAACTTCCGAAACATATCAGAAAATAGAGGGGTATCCCACAGTAGCCATGATGGTGGCTGTAGAATTTAGTGGGTACTCACTATGGAGCGTTTACCACTTTTTGAAAGAATAGTGTTGATATATAACTAGAATGATGATATTGTATTTATAGAATCATTATATTTATTATTGTGAAAATAGCCCGATATAGAGGGCAATAACTCTTTAAATTTCCAATGATATGTGTCCAGTATGGAAGTGAAAATAGCCCGATATAGAGGGCAATAACTTTATCTAAGTGTTCAATTAAATCCGGATCATATGGGTGAAAATAGCCCGATATAGAGGGCAATAACATATTGCAATAGCAACTAAGCATCCTGTACAAGGAAACTTAGTGAAAATAGCCCGATATAGAGAAAACTAAAACCAGCATTAGAGAATAAATAGCTCTTCTGCTGGTTTTATTTTTGTGTTTCAAAATAAGTTTCATGAACTATCAATGAGAGTTAATGCATGAAATAGATATGTATGGTATTTTTCTGTTATCGAGAGGGAGGCAAGAGATTATGAATGATATTAATAACAATAAGCTGACAGAGAAAATAATGGAGGTATACAAAAAGGATAGTAGAGCAGCTGAGATATTGGCGAAGGAGTTGACATACAGATGTCCAAAACAGCTATATGTAAATATTCGTGAATGGATAAATAGCGAAGAGATTTCTGATATCTATATTGGAAATTATTCAATCCCATTTATTTTGTGTTTATGGGGAAGAGATGATTTCGTAAGGGCACTAGATGTAATGATTGAATTAAGTGAAGGGCATGTTAAGCAGGCAGAGACGAAAATCTGGGATATGCGGAGGTAGTATGTTATGGAATATAAAATTCATTCTACCCGATATAAAGATCTTAGTGATGATCATCTTTATTCAATGTACAGAGAATCAAATTATAGCAAATTAAAAGAAGATGAGAAGCTTGATCTTGTACAGGAAACGGTAAATCGTGATGCACTTGAGAGAGGGGAAATAGGTGCGCCAGAAGTACGGTTTGTAGATTTACCGGTAAATGAAAGTGGAAATTCTATAGATGGAATAATTAATATCAATAGAGATATGGCTGTTTATGGAGTTCAAAATTATGAGTATAAAGGTAAAAATATACATCACGATATTGCTGACTATAACATGCAGACACTTAATACTGCAATTCATGAGAATGTACACTGCTTTCAAGAACAGGTAATTGATGGGACGATTGATATTGAGGATGTGCAATTAAAACAAGAGTATCAGGCGAATGAGTTTACATGTTCATTGATTAATATAAATGGAAAGACTCAATTAGGGTGTCAATATCTTATGGGAGAGAGCGCACTTGGATATTATATGTATTATTTCCAGGCTACAGAAAGAGATGCATATATTAATGCTGAAAAAAAGACAGGCATGATAATAAGTCAATTGACTCAAAGTATGGGAGCGAATTATCTTTTGATGAATATGAGAAATCATTAGAGAGTAATGGTTATCTGGCAAGAGAAAGTGAAGCAATAAAAATATTCAATAATCCTAATATTGTAAAGGATATAAATCAGGTCTTACAAAACCAGTGCTATGGTACTGACGTGCAGGTTGATCAAAGAACAGAGAATCTGGTAAAAGCAGAAATGATGGCATCTTATAACTTTTTAACAGATGATTTTTCAACAAATAGGGAGGAGAAAACCATGTCATTTAATCCAAAATCAGTTAGCTTAGAAGAGTACAATCAAAAATTAAGAGATTCTGTAAATGCTTATTATAATCATGCAATTAACGATCCTAATATTTCAAAGGAAGAAGCTGTTCAATCAACTAGTGAGATGAGTGAGAGATATTTAGATGCTGCACAGGAATTTCAAAATGAGCAGTCGCAAGGCAATGAGATCACCTCGGGTTTCGATGTATCCGAAATAACTGAGAACAGTATAGGGTACGATGGTGGAGTAGAGGATGATTGTGGAATAGAGGATGATGGCTTGACTTTTTAAGGAGGTAGGTATGTCTTTTGATTATAGGAACAAGTATCTGGAAACAATAGGAGAGAATGAGAAAAATAATGGTGTATATTCAAAAACTATATTTGGACAGGATATACAAGAGAATCCGGTACCAGTATGGACTTCAGATAAATTATCAAATCCTTATGTCGTTTTTAAAGACTCTAAATCGAAAAAATCAATCGGAATAAGCCGTGATAAACTGGCACTTGGAATCTTGCACTTGGAGTGCCGGGAAGTGGAAAAACAAATTTTTTTTAATATTAATCTTAATAGAATATTAGAGACAATGGAGAATGATGATGTCATTGTAATATTTGATACTAAAGGAGATTATCTTTCGGAGTTTGGAAATAAGATACCTGAATCGGAGAAAATAGTTATTGGAAATGGGGAGGAGTATCGGAATATTACAAATTACCATAATATATTTGCAGAGATCATGCCTAGGGGAGCAGATGGGAAGTTGGTATATTCTTATGATTCTGATGTGGATGCTTTAGATATTTCAAAGCAATTATTTAGTAATATGAAGAGTGAATCTCAGCCAATATTCCCTGCAATGTCGGAGCAGATATTTGCGGCGGTGCTTATATATTATATGCGCACATTTTGGAAGACTGACCAATCCAAACTAAATAATAGAGATTTAATACATTTTTTTTCTTCGGGTACAAACGAAGATTTAAAAAAATCTTTAATCTTGATTATATGCGAGATCAGAGGAGCTGTATGGATTATATTGCCGGTAAAAATAATCAGACACAAGGTGTAAACAGTTATATTGGTTCGATATTGAGAACGATGTTCATCGGCCTTTTAAAGAGGGAAATCATGATAGGGAATTTTCAATGAGGGATGTTATGTATGGGAATCAGAAAAAGGTTGTATTTATCGAATATGATTTGCAAAAAGGATATGCGCTTGCTCCTATGTATGGTCTTATTATTGACAGAGCTCTTGCATATGCGCTTGGTGGGAGAGGAGAAAATAAGAAGAATAAGTATTTTTTGTTAGATGAAATGCTTCTTTTACCTAAATTAATGCATATACAGGATAGTGTTAATTTTGTAGATCACAAGGAGTGAAGGTTATGTGCGGTTTGCAAAATATAATGGGTCTCGAGGATTTGTATGGCGAGGATGGTGCAAAAAATATTTTGGCATCATTTCAGAACATGGTAGTTTTTCGGGTAAATGATTTTGACACCAGACAGTTTGTAATTCAACGATTAGGAAAAAATTATTCAAATCATTCGTTGTCAGCACAGCAGGAAAATATGAATGTTCAGAGAGAAGGGAATACTATAGAAGATTGGCAATTGCTTTCTCTAAAGTTGGGTGAGGCGGTTGTATTGCTTGAAGGAGAGTCACCATTCTTTTTTACAATGCCGCTTTATAAGTGAAACAAAATAAAAGAGAAGGAAAAATGTTATGAATAATAAAAATATGATAATATGTGAATGTGAGCATATGAACAAAACTAGACAAGTAAAATATGGACAGGTTTCCTGTAATGAGTTCTTTAATACTATTCAGGGAGATTTGCTTATTTCGGGAAAAATGGCAAGAAATTGTAATCTGATGGATACACTTGTATATAGTTATTTTAATAAGAATGATTTTCCAACGATTATGTTTACAAGTAATGCTTTGACCATTGAAAGGTTGCAAAACAACATTTCAGCGAGTTGTAAGAAAGATGTAATTACATCATATTCAGATAATCGTAACTATATGCCTTTCTATGGTATGAATTCACAACAGATTATTAAATTTATTAGTGTCGTTGCTGATAAAATTGGATATAGTGGTTTGATGGGGAAAGTAATGATTTATGCTACAGCAATCTTAAATATTGTACAAACGCAGTATCCATTGTCACTTCCGGCTATTACAAAGCTAATAGAAGAAGATGATGAATTTATATCTAGTTTCGCACTTCAGGTTGGAGTGTCAAATGTGGTAGCGGATAACATAAGAGGAAATCATGAAGCAGGAATTGTGTTTAGGCGGATTTGTGAATATCTTGAAAGTGTGTTTTCGCATATTTATAAGTCCGGATGTGACTCAAATTATAGTTTACAAAGTGGAATAAGGAGTAATATAGGTGGAATGGGAATGTATGTATGTTCTCCAAATCAGGAACTTATGAATTTGTATATGAAAGAGGAACTATATTGTGCTTTAGATAATGTTTCAAAAATACGAGTGATATTGGATGAAGTGCCATTTATAAATGAAAATGACGAATTGCTCAAATTCCTAATGAATGCAAAGTTACAAGGAAAAATTGAGTTGATTTTGTGACACAAAATGCGGAAAATGTAATAAATAGTGTATCAGATTTCGATTTTCAAAATATCATAATGTTTCAACATAATACAATGGCCTCAACTGATGAGGTTTCAAAAAAAATATTTGGAATGTATCAGTATTACTATCCCGTTCCGGGAGAAGTGATACTCCACATGTGTTTTTTTCAATAAAGAATTCGATTCATTGGGAAATTCATTCGGATGAAAGAATGAGAGTGAGTTGTAAAGACTTGTCTGCAAAGCAATCTATAATGGGATATACATCTGAATATTTGGCTATAAAAACGACGTTTAACAATAATATTTATCTGGTAAGAACGGGAGAGTTCATACCGGATAAAGGTGAAATTGTTATATGCGGTATATAGGTTTCAAAAAAAGGTTTCATAAGTAAATACCCTAAGTTCTATTAAAAATAGCTAGGGAGATTTAACATAGTATTAGAAAAAGCAAGGGAGGGAAATATATGGTGAGGCACAAAGGTAATATTTTTGAACAGGAAAGCTATAGAGGTGTTGGAATCAGAGAGGTATCGGCAGTCATGGTAACATTCATAACATTGTCATTACTATCGGGAATTGCAGCAGTTTGTATAATTGCTAATTTCAATGAGGTAACAGCAAGAATAGCGATATTTGTTGCTAATGCTTTGTCATCTGGGGTACCAATGTTGATTATCCTTATTGCTTTTATCTATTTTGTGGTAAGACTGAGGTTTAAATGGCACAGAAGATTTTGGAGGTGGTGAAGATGAATGATTACTGTGAAATAACGGTGTGGGGAGTAATAAAGAGATTCATTGAAGGATGGGTAGCGTTGGGGTGTTTGTTGGTAATTTATAGTTGTGTCAAATATCGTAAATACATAAGTGCAGTTTTTACAGATTCAATTTTAGGTTGGATTAATTTGGCAATACCTATATTAATAGCAATATTTGCAGTGGGATATATGATTAAATCATTAGTAAGATAACAAAGGAGAGATGATTATGATTAATACAGCGAGATATAAAAATTATGGACAGATGAATGAGCAGGCGAATGGTGAAACAATCGCGGATGAATATGTATGGCAGGGTGGCACATTAGTAAAAGTAAGTGAAGTAGAGGATGAAAATGGACCAATAATAAAAAGTGCACCTGAAAAAGTATTTGCCATATAACTGTTTTATGAGAGGAGTAATAAGAAGATGTACTGGTATGAAAAAGAAGCTGGAGCATTGTTGAAGTGCGAAAAAGACGGATTTATTCAGTTTATGAGGGAGTATCATCATGAAGACATGAAGATGTCATTTTTGTATGATAATCAGAATAGATTCTGTGTAAATATCGTAATTCCGGTAAAGATGTCTCCGGAAGAACCTTGGAGAAGTTTTACATTTCATATAGTATATATGCATGATCATCCAGGAAGAGGTGCGGATGGAATGTATGGTGGGTCAATCAGGGTTTATCCTTTGACTAAACTAAAACCTGGTTTTCACTATTTGGTAACTGACTCTGCAATGGGTATTCCATTTATATGTCAGACAAAGTCTGCTAATTCATGGGATGTAACAGGGTATAATGTTATGAAGCGTGTGTTGAGATGGATTGATGTATATTGTGTATGGAAAAAAACTGGAAAAGATATTGATCGTTAAAGGGAGAATGAATATGTTTAGAAATAAAGAAAAGTATCATGTATATATTACAAATAATACATTAAGAGGGATGATACTCGAAGTAGGAAGACATCCAAATAATGAGAGTATTATACAGATGCCAGGAATACGAATAGGAAATAATTTCTATTTTGACATGCTTGCCGATAGTGGAATTCATGCAACTTACACACCTACAATGTGTGAAAAGGATCATGAGTATACAGATCATTTGTCAACCAGAATAGCAGAAAACTATGATTTTTCAAAAGGAAAAATGACAGTTTCTCAGGTACATAGACATCCGGACAATTGTTTAAAATTTAGTGCAGGAGATTATCCGGCAAACAGTAAGCTTGCAAAAAGATATGGTGGTGTTGTAAATGGATTGATGTTTGTTGATCCAGAATTTCGAGTAAAATTCTGGTATATTGATGAAGATGGAAGAGAAATAGAAGCGGATTATGAAGTTAACGATAAGATGGTAGCAGAGGCTATGCCATTAGTCGATATAGAAAGGTTAATGAGTGCTGTGGAGAAAAATGAAGCGGAAAGACATAGTACAAAAGGAAAAGAAGATATTAAAGAAGATAGTAATGTCAATATAGACTTTGAGAAAGTTAAAGAAGAACTAATGCCCTATAAAGTGCTTATTCCAGCAGAATACCGTGATGAAAGCTATGAGGGAACGCTCATGGGGTATTATATACCTGAGACAAAAACATATAATATTATTCGTTCATCTGCAAATGGGATAATGAGAGATGGAATGGTTAGGCTTGGAGCTGCGTGCAGTGCAGATCATGCATTAAGAAAGCGTGAGAATACAGATTTTTCAGAAGTATATATTATCTGGTATGATGACGAACCAGTTGTATTTATTGGAAGTGAAAAAAAAGTAAATGTGGATATAGAATATTATTCAGAGATCAAAGATATATTTTCGCGTAATAAAGGAATTGTTGCAATGGATACAATTAGAAAAAAACAGGCAGTAATTGCAGGGATGGGATCAGGAGGATTTAAAATAGGTATTGAACTGGTAAGAGCTGGAATCGGATCATTAATTGTAGCTGATGATGATATTGTATCTTATCATAATGTCTGTAGGCATGAATGTGGCATACATGATGTTGGGCGATATAAAGTGGATTGTTTCAAGGAAAAAGCAGCAGATATAAACCCAAATTGTGTGGTTTACACATATCGTGAGTTGATACAGCATGTTGATCCAGAACTGTTAAAAGAAAATATATGGAAAGATTCAGTAATAATAAGTTGTGCAGATAATCGGCATTGTGGATATATATGTAATAAAATTTCAGATACATATAATATTCCTATGATAGATGCTGGGTGTGGACCAAGGGCCTCTACTGGGGAAGTGTTTTATTATAAACCGGATAGTGGTATGGCTTGTTATACCTGTACTTATGGAGAAGACAAAGGAATTGATTATAGTAATCAGGCTGTAAGACGTCAATTTTATGCAACGGAAAAAGAATTGGAAAAAGTGAATTTTCAACCAGGGATGTATCTTGACATAGAATTGGTTGCAATATTCACAGCAAAACTTGCTATTGATTTATTGATGGAAACTGATGAAGACTATGAAATGAAAATTCTTCCATATATTAGTCAGTGCACGATATTACTTAATTATCCTATAGATAAGGATGTAAATCCATATATGCAAATTTTCGGAGATGAGCCTTCAATAAAACCATTAATATGGAAATCTGTATCGGCAAAGAAAAATCCAAAGTGTGATTATTGTGGGAATACATAAGGAGGCGTGACCTATGAGTTACGTATTAATCGAGGGAAAGAGATACTATAAGGATGATATAACAGGGAGAATTTCTTTGGATACAGCATCAAATGAAGAGGCAGAAAGAAGAGCACAGAGAAACCGTGTATGCTCATCACAGGTAGGTAATGGGAGTAATTATGGAAGAAAACAGGTAATTTTAACTATATTTATTATTGCATTATTATCTGGCAATTTGGCATTATTGTATAATCATTATCATGTTTCGAAAGCTCAGAATACAATATCTAAATATATGGATTCAAAAGATAATGAAAAAAGAAGCCATGAAAATAGAGAGCTTAGTTCGGAAACTATGAACAGTAATGAATATATAATGCCGGATAGTACAAGCAGATATCTTGAATTGACTGATGTGGAGAATATGGATAATGATACAATTCAGATGGTTATTTATGAGATATATGCTCGTCACGGACATGAATTTATTGTGCAAAAGAATAAAGAGTATTTCAGTGGAAAGAGCTGGTATAGTCCAATATCAGGGAAAACGGACAAAGAAATTAGAGCGGAATTTAATGATTACGAAAGAGCAAATGTAAAGTTTCTCAAAGAACAACTAAGGGAAAGGAAGGGAGCATAATGATATATACTGACAAAGACTGGATTGCACTAAAGTTTGACCATAATATAGAGAGTATGCATATTATTATACAGATGAATGGTGAAAGCGGTTTGAGAAAGAGTATCAGGGGAATCTGTGGGATTGATAATATTGAAATATGCCATGTTAATTTAGAGAGTAAAGCATGTATAGATATCGGAGAAATGAATCTGCCTCAAGATGTTAAAAATATAGACATAATTATGGATTTTAATCCTGATGAAGCTGTTGGAACAATTACTGTAAATAATACTGGAGAAGTTTGGAGTTATAGTATGGATGATGCGTCACTTCCAACGTTAGGCACTTGCACTGATATTGTTGATAAGAAAAAAGTTCGGGAGATCGAACAACAAAAAGAGAATAAAGTTGTGTGGCCGGACGAACTGGCTGATGAACTGACAAGAAATATATTTGGACAAGATGAGGCAATTAAAAAAGTAAGTGAGTTGATTGCTGCAAATTTAAGAAGAAAAATTCCAGAAGTAGAAGTTATAGTGCTTTTTGGACCAACTGGTGTTGGAAAGACCGAGTTGGGAAAAGAACTTCCGAAAGCACTTGAAAAGCTAACAGGACAACAATATGGTTTTCAACAGATTCCGTTAAATGAATTTATTGGAGAACATTCAATAAACAGATTTTTTGGAAGTCCTCCATCATATATGGGATATAAGGATCCTACTATTTTTGAACCCGTGCGTAAAAATCCATATCAGGTATTTTTGCTGGATGAAATTGAAAAAGCTACGGATCGTATATATACAGGATTGATGGAATGTTTTTCAAATGGAGTAGTGCATTTAGCAGATAATTCTCCGGATATTGACCTTTGCCATGTCATTTTTATAATAACAAGTAATATCACAATTGATATGAGTGCATATAACATGGCGTCATCATTTAAGAAGAAAGAGATCTGTCGAGATACATTGGCTAAGGCTTGTGGTCATCCGGAGATTGCTGGAAAAATTACAAATTGTCTTGCATTTCAAAAGCTGCCAGTAGATGCGATTACGGATATAGTTAGTAAGTTTGTGATTGAAGAGTTAGGTAATTATGACATGAAGCTTGAACATATGGATGAAAAATTGATGGTTCAGCTAAAGGAGCAACATAGTAACTATGGAGCGAGAGGTGTTAGGGATGCTGTGCGAGAAGCCATTACAGCAGCTACAGTATATGATCGTGATATAGGAAGGTATAGGGATAAAAAAGTGTTCTGTCGGGAGAAATCGATAATATTAAGATAACAGTGGCTTAGAATATATAGATAGTTGGAGGAATGGATATGTATAAAGTAATGAAAAAACAAGGTAAGATTGTAGAGGCATATAGGCTGGGAGATAATAGTAAGGTTTTAGATGATTTGGAGAAGAACAATAAATTATTAAACCTTAATGATGGGAGATATGAAGTATTTTCTCAGGAAGCAGTTAACTCGGAAAGTGGTCATGGGCAGATTGCGAAAAAGGGGGACTGGATACGGCTGGATAGTTTGGGATTTCCATATCCTTGTACGAATGAATGGTTTGAGAAAAACTTGCTTCATATAAAAGGGGATAATTATGAACAAATCCCTAAGAGTCTGAAAGCTTGGGATTATACACAGGATATGTGTAAAGAAATAGAATTTTTGATAAAAGAAAAAGGATTGAAAATAAATGAAAACGATAATCAGAAATATTATTGTGCTATATTATGGAAAAATCCCGAATCAGCAGCAAAAGATGCTGTAATTGTGTTTTACAATATAGTGTATGCTAAGGATGGCTCTATTATGGATGCTGAGTATAACTTTGTAGAAAGAGGTGAGTTTAATAGAACGTACAATATTGTATAAAAATAGACAAAAGTGCTAAAATATATGGATTTAAGTCGTGAGATTAGATATAATTTATATAGGCTGTTAAATTAATAAGATTTTGTTGGGAGGTTTAATATGCTGGATATAAATAAGTATCGACTTAATTTGTATGAGTTGTTGTATAAACAGCCATTATGTAATTTTAAAATTGCAAAAGATGGCATGGATAAAATGAAAGTTTTGTTTATCGGTGATAAAGATAAGGCAATAGAAACTTATAAAACAATGTTTTGGGCATCGCAATATCCGAATTGCAGACTGGAAATGACATATTACGGTAGTTATATTGACACAGAATATGTAGCTGGTTATTTTGGTGATATAGATAGATTTCCTGCATATGATGATTATGTCAAGAATGGGTATGCTGAAAAATTGATTTATAGTAATGATAAAGATAAATTATGTAATTCAGATTCTCGGTATATAATAATAGCAACAGGTGATGCATATAAAGATTGGGAATATCTTGTTAATTTAGAGGATAAATATGGAGAAAATGATTCAGAAGAAAATAAGGTTGTATTAGCCGTTTATAATGATGGATTAGCTGATAAATTTACAAGTTTAAATTGGGATAAAGTTGCTAAAAATGTAACCATATGTCAGTTTGAAAATTCTGAAGAGCAAATAAATGAATCGGAATTAAAGAGAATTGCAGCCAATATGAATCTGGCATATAGTATGATGTATGATCAGAGGCTTAATATAGAAAGTAATTTAGCAGAGTTTGATAAATTATGTAGAGAAGAATTTGATTTTGCTGATACAAATAAATATGACGCAGATTCTTCTTACGCAAGTGCTGTTAGTATATCTATGAAATTATCTTACTGCATAGAGTATATGATGACAAGTGAGGCTGGGGTTAAAAATAATAATGATGGCATTCAGATATTGTCAGAAGCTATTATAAAAAATAGTGATTTATATAAATCGTTGTATTACTGGGAACATAGACGTTGGAATGCTATATGGTAATGAGAGGATATCGGCAGCCAAAGAATGGGGAATGGGATTTTGTTTACTCTGACAATAAGAAGAGTTCAGATATTGATAGTAAGCTGCATGTATGTTTGTGCGAGTCAGGTAAACAATTAAATTCAGACATGGATAAACCATCATTCTGGAAATCTATAAAAAAGAATTTAGAGCCATTGGATTATGTATCGTATCGTTGTAATCTTATAGCAGAGAATAAAACAAAGGAATTACAAAAGAGCATATATAATAAATATAGCTTTATTAATAGTGTACTGTTCAGGGACTTAAAAGAGAATATCGAAAACTTATTTGCGGAGGTTGGAAATGCTAATGATGATTATAAAAAAAAGTTATGAATATTATATGCAGTTGCCAGAGGTGCAATCCAACAAAACCATTAAAAATAGTATGGAGCAAATGAACAGGGAACTAAATGTAGTTATTACAAGAAATAAACACGTTGATTTCTTTAAGTATGATGCGCAGTTGGTACAGTTAATACCATTTGCGTTATGGTATGGGAAAAAATATTCTGAAGTATTTGTTTTTTCAAATGGAGTCGCTGCAAGTGATGTGATAATTCCTACGATACTGTACGCTAAAAAGGCATATTTTGTGTCAGATACAAATACGAATAAGTACAAAAATGTTGTGTGTAGATATTTTAAAACAAGGGGAAATAATACAGAACCCGAATTTATAACTTACCAGGAAATGTTAAGGATAGTAGAGGAGAAGACAATTGATGAATATGTAATAACTGGGGAGGGAGAAAATAAAGAAGAGTTTTTGACACGAAAGAGAGAAGTTGTAAATTTAAGATATGACGTGAAAAATAACAAAATTAATTATCAAAATATTTTTGTAGGGTTGAATTCACAAAATATATCGGTAAGAGAATTTATTCAACTGCAGGGTGGTGATATACAAGAGGAATTTAGAGATACATTGCCAAGAAAAACATATGCTGAGTACGAAAGTTTGTTTTGGAAATTCTCTAGGACAAAACAGATTGGAAATTATCGATATGTTCCATGGAATAAGGTAATCAAGATTTTTACTAAAGATAGTAGATTGGAAGGAGGAAAAATACATATAAATCAAGAATGTATTAATCTTGATATTAGTGAGCATAAAACAATATATGTGTGTGATAAAATTATACCACTGGAAAATTATGTAAATAATATGTTGGATAGTTTTCTGATTTCGATGAGTGATTATTGCTTAATAGGTAACTACAGTGTTATGCTGGAGGAAGATAATATACATATATGTTTTTTGACATACCATAAGGAAATATGTGATATCGTTGAATCGTATGAGGGACAGGATGTTGACTGTAATGTGGCAAAACTAGCTTTGGAAAATAAAAATCTTCAAAGAGATAATCTGATTACCCAGTCATCGAAAAAATTTATAATAGCATATGAAAATTGTAAAAATAATTATGAATTCAAAATTCAATATTATGAAGAGCTACTAAAGGAACTAAAGAAGTTTGGTGCAATATATGGTTATGAAGTAGAGAATGGCTTGCTCCGAAGTGTTACAGTAAAAGACATGAGGATAATATGTAATCTATTTGAAAAGGAAGGAGATATTTTTGAAAAGATTACATATCATCGTTTTAGAAATTCTGCATATTTTTATGATGTTAGAAATGGAGTGTATTTCTATTGGAATAGAAACAGTTATGATAATGCGCAGCAACAGAAAAAAACTTAAAAAAAATGGTAGAAGAAACGGCAAGCAATGATATTGCTGGCTTAATTGATGCAGATACATTTTGTCTTCTACACAATAAAGTATACGGAGCAGGTGATAATAATAATTATAAAAAGACGCAGGTAAGTAACGAAATAGATGTAATTGCAACACGTGGTATGCAGGCATATTTTGTGTCATGTAAAGCTGCCTCTGAAATAATAATGGGATATGAGTTGGAAATCTCCAATCATTCAAAAAATGCAGGTGCGATTCCGGTATTGTGCTCTGCTAAAAAAAAGGAGGATAATAGTGATGCGATAATAAGCAGAGCTAAAGAGGTAGAGCAGATTATGCTATTTGGAAGAGATGAGTTGATGGAACAGGGAAGGTTTAATATGGAGATGGAACTTATTGCATCAAATGTGAATTTATAAATAGATTAATAGTGTATAATGAGAGGAAGAAATTTTAATATGCGATGTTCTTTTTAATCCTTATGAAGGAAAAGAAAAATATATATTTATAAGTTATAGTCATTCAGATAGTGAAATAATTATTCCAATTCTCGAAGAATTAAATAGTAATGGATATAGAATATGGTATGATGATGGCATTGAATGGGGAAGTGAATGGCCAGAATCAGTTGCACAACATTTACATAACTGTGAAATTTGTATGGCATTTCACAGTTATAGCTCTATTCTTTCACCTAATTGCCGACAGGAAATAAATTATGCATTAAAAAAGAATAAAGGCATACTATCTGTATATTTAGAAGATGTTGAGCTAAGTGACGGAATGGATATGCAGCTTACTTTCATATCAATCAACATTTTTGTATCAATATGATAATTATGAATCAGTTTTAAAAACTTGATTCATTACACAACTTTTACAGTGTTGTAGGATTGATTTTTCAGCAACTAGTTTGAAGAAAATTTGATACAAATTGCGAGAACGTAAAGGCTGACAGTAAATACTCGTTTGATAAAGAGCTTGAAGTAAAGTTTGGGGAGATTAAAAAAAAGACGGAAGAAGAATCAATCTTAGTAAAGAAAATTAAGAATCTAAAGGTTAAGAAATTCATAGAGGAATTCGAAGAAGAGGTAGTTAGAAATGATAAATCAGAAAAAGAAACTTTTAATGCAGAAATATCATTAACACCAGTTGAATGGCAATATAAGAATCCTTATTATGGTTGTGAAAGTTGGACTGGATGGCATTTTACATTGCCAAATATCCCCGGAGTTACAACTAGAGTTTTTGAAATGATTAGAAAGATAGATTATGACACTCTTTCTGCATATTATATTTGTGAATTATTAGATTCTACAATAAGTGATGATGAAAAAGAGACAACATATTATGAAGATTATCCACAACATGAAGGAAATGAACTTATCATATTACATTTTAAATCAAATGAAGTATACGTAAATACGGGGATATTAAAAGATGATAAAGTATCTATTTCTAAACGGCCTATAATTATAGAGAAATCTCAAAAAATAGATAAAACAGAATTGTATTTAAACCCTGTAGCGTACAATACTAGGGATATGACAGATGAGATGTTGTTAGAAGTAAAATGTAGTAAGGAAAATATAGTAATATGGAGGGAGGCTGATATTAGTGAAAGCGTTCCTATAGTTATAGATTCTGATACAGCACTTCCGGTAAAAAGAGAACTATATTATGACGAGCTATCACAAGGATGGAAAGCAAGAATTAAGCTTATACAAGATAAATTATATTATGCTTTTCAAGTAAAAGTAGAAAATCCAGAATTGTCTAATATGGAAATAGCAACATATTATAGAAATGGGCTATACGAATTTCCTAAAGATATTATTAAGGCTATAGAATATCTGGAAAAAGAAAATTCTGCGTTATCCACATATCAAATATCTGATATATTTCGAAATGAAAAATCTGTAAGTGATTATGAAATGTATTCAAAGTATCTAAGGTTAGCTATTTCAAAGGGATGTGATCAAGCTATAATAGAAGATGCAATAAATAAGTATTTAAAGAATGAAAAAGAGGAAAGTAATACCATATGGGATTCTTTGACTAATCTTAAAGATGAATCTGGTTTAAAAGATTTTATAATAGGGTATTTTATAGAGACTTCTTATTTTCAAGGAAAAGAAAATGAAGCATATGATTATTATTGGAAATCTGCATGTAAGCATTTTAAACCAGCACTTGTGCGATTGGGAAGAGATGATATTGATTTAGAAAAAGTTTTTGAAAGAAGAGATTATAATGAAAATAGAAAAAATGGATTAGCATTGGCGCATTATGCGATGGGGGCTATATTATACTATGGGATAGGGATTAATTCAGAGATGAAAGAAGGAATACAAGTTTTTGAAAAAGCAGCAGAATTAGGAAGTAAACTTGCGATGAAAGAATTGTATCGTATTTATGGTTACGGATCAATTTTTGAGAATAGAAAAAGGTCATTATATTTACTTAGAAAACTTGAAGAAGATGATAAAAGTTTATCAAATGAGCTTGCAAATCGACTGTGGGATGGTATTGGGTGTGAACAAAATAATGAAAATGATATATAGCATATAGGATTACAGAAAAATTGGCACAAGAAGGTAATAGAGTGGCTCAACATAATTTGGGATGGGCTAATAGAATGGGGAGAGGGTGTAATGTGAATTATAAAGAGGCAATGAAATTATTTATGGAGCTCAACGACCAAGTTCCTATTTTTATATTGCGGATATGTATGAAAATGGTTTAGGAGTAGATTGCAATCAACAAGAAGCGTTGAAGTATTATCAAATTGCTGCAGATAAAGGAAGTAAAAGAGCAATCGATAGACTTAAAAAGATGTCTGCCCAAGAAGATTAATGCATATAATCGAGTTTGTAAAATAAAGTGCGTAAGTCTTGAAATTACTTTTCTCAACTTACATACTTTATTTTACACCTCTCTTTATTTTGCACTCTCAATTTGCCTCTGACTTTTCTTTTGTTTCGTATAGATATTGTCTTTTTGGGAGAGTAATCCTGAATATTCTGAGCCGTCAACATTTTTGTATATAGAGTTTTCATAAGTGCATGGAAGCTTGGAAATATTGCATTCTAGTTTTCCTGCCAGAGATGGATACATAAAAATTCTCTCTCATTAGAGAGAGAGAAATTCCTCGTTATTTCTTTGTTTTAGTAATGGATTGGCATTGAGGATATCTCCAGTTTGCCGGATATTATCTTCGTCAATTTTCTGAAAATGAGTATTGTCATCATTGAAATCTTCAAAGATAGGATTTTTTCTACTATCATAATGTTTTCCATATGCATCAATAGGTCCCATATAGGCAGCGTGAAGCGTATCGTATAAGTCGAATTTTAAACTATCCCATGAGCAGAGGCAAGGATGAAGTCGAGCAATTTGTAATGTATGGCGTTGAACTCCGTTTCGCATGTAATACTTTACTTCATCTGAATTGGCAGGAAGCCATCCGCGACTTAGAAGATAGCAGCAAAATCTATTATGCTCCCATCTACATAATAATTTTTTCTCAGAATCATTTATCTTGGAGAAATTAATAGCTAATTTTTTCCGATTTTCTTTTGACCATAGAGCTTCTTCATCTGAGAATGACCATTCCCATTCATCTAAGAAACTGTTTGCCTCAAATAAACGATAAGGGAGGGAAATAGCAGCTAAATAGCTGGAATCTCTATTATATATTCGATTGTAATATGACCATAAGGTTTGGTTTGGTACTGGTTTATTAAAATTACAATTTTCCCCACGTGGAGTAGAATATTGGCGGTGCATACATAAAGATAGATACTCGATAATGCCACCAGTTAATTCATCCCATGAAAATATTTTATTCATTGATCCAAATGTAATTAATTTATAATCATTAAACCACAAATTATCATGTTCCTTTTCTTTAGGAACAATTAGTTGTTGCGCCACATTTATATAAGTAGGGTTGGCGCATTTTACTGCTATAATAGTAGAATTAGGAGAATAATTTACTAATGTCTTTGTTTGTACATATTTTCGAATTAGTGTTTCTCGAATCTGTTTTCCAATTTGAATAGCATCTAAATCTGATGATGAATCAACGATAAAGTATGAGACATCATGGGGGGGAGCTAATTTTTCAATATAATTTTGTAAATCGGGTGAATCCATTCGTATATTAAGATACTCAATTTCTGGGAATTGAATATCTGTAATGGAGATATCCTGTCTTGCATTAATAATAATATTATCGCCGCTAATATTTTTTGAACGAAATGCAAATCCGGGACATAGTGCGGTTGTTCTATTGGTAATTTCTTTAGCATGAGGTGATAAAACCATAATCTTAGATTCAATGGGTACAGTAGAGTTTATATGTGGCAATAAACTAAATGCTTCTCTTATCAACCAAATACAATAATCAATATTGGGATTATCTGAAATTATAAGTAGGTTATAATTTAGTTTTTTATTTTCTTTTTTAAGTCGTTGTAGCTGCTGTTTTACCTTGAGTGTTGTAAGCGGATAGAAAAGAGGATGGCTGGCATATAATAAGTCTGCAGCTCTTTTCTTCTCGTCTAAAATATGGATTTTGATAGGGTTATAATATAAAGAATCATCTTCAAGGTCTTCATATAATATGCTACACGCAGTATCTAATATTGACGAAACTTTTTCTTGCTCACATCTTATAACGATTTCAATATTACCATCTCTATTATTTGATGTTGCTTTATAGTATTTAGATGATTTCAGCATATCTAGAGTGGATAGCGCATCACATATATTATTTTCATAATTGTCCTCAGCAAAAATGAAGCGAATATTGTTGTTTTTTATTGTAGAAGAATTTATAAATGATTCTAATGAAAATACTGTCTCATTATTGAGGGCAGAAATGTCTATCCATTTAACTGGAATAGTTGGAAGGAGCCATTTCTTTATATCCTCGTTTGTACATTTAAGATAATAGTATCCTGAATCATGAAAAGAAGACTTTTTCACTTCTGGAATAATACTATGGGTATTGAAATTATTTATATTAAATTTTGAAGCATTTTCTTGAATATTTTGGTATGAATTTAACCATTCTGGGATATCTCTAAAGTCATTTTGGCGGCAAATATCAAGCAGCTTGTATGTTTGCGATAAGATGTCGGATGACGCAAGTGCAGTATGTTCCTCTATAATTTGAGTTAGCTTTTGACCGGCAACATTATAATTAAATTCATTTATTGAACGTTTGGCTTCATACAATAAATCCGTTGCTGCAGGTGTAGTCGTTGTAGAGTTGTTAGGAACCTTTTGGGATTTTGATTTAGGAAAAATCAACTCTGTAAGGGTAAATAATGATTTTTTAAGTGCATTTTCAGACTTATTATTAGAGTTACTGCATTTTTCTAAAATTGGGCAGAGAAATGCAATGATAGTAATAATAGAAAGCTTGTATGTTAATAAGTCTTCGGCAGAATCAAATAAGTGATTTTGTGAATTATTAATGGATTTTAATTTTTCTGTTATGTTAATACTTCGTTATTATATGTAAAGGACAGGCTATAATAATTATTGTCAATATCATTAAAAGTATCATTAATAAATTCATTAGCTGATTTAAAGTTATCGATATCATATATATATTGTTTCCAACTCTCTTGTACTTCGATTAAAAATGAGTATGTTTTGTAGTTGAATAAACTATGTGAATGGGATTCATAAACAAGATCTTCATGTAATATTGTTTGAAGAGTATTAGTGATAATAGCAGAAACATTATCAAGACCATTTATAATTCGACTGGTAGAAGACTTTCCTAAGTCAAAAATAGTTCTTCCTTTGCTAGTTGTAGCCGTATAATTATTATCTTGAATTCTTTTAGTAATACAGTTTTTAACAGGTGTCATTAAATGTTCATTTAATAAGTGTTTGCTTGTGATATTTAGATTGGCACTAATCAGTGCAAGAGTTAGTCTTTTATTTTCCATTATTTCATCCTCCAATTCAATTAAGAATATATTAGTAAATGATAGGGTTTCATAGTAATTGAATGATAGTTTCAAAAAAAATAAAATATTTCATTTATAAGGTTTCATAAATGGTTTCATAAATTAATTTGGCAAGTCGATTACAGCAAATAGCACTCGTGATAGCATATAAATGTAACAGGTAATGACAACGCTTATTATTAGTGTATCACAGTACAGTAATAATAACAATGGATATCAAATGTACACTTTGTAAGTTATTTCATATGAGGAGGAATCTTAAATGAAAAAGACAAATTATAAGCTTAATAGGATAAGGATACTCGAGAAAGGGAAAATATCATCATTAGGGCCTTTTGAGAAGTTGTCACTAAAGTTTGAAGGATGGTCCGATGGACGAAAAGGTCTTATTCGAAAGGATGACAGCAATCAGTGGAATTCCATGAGATTAAAGGCAGAGATTGATGCGAGTGAAGAGTTTTCCGCAAAACTTTTTGGACTATTAAAAGTTCAAGAAGAAGAAAAATATGAGAAAATAGGAATATTGTTTGATCGCTTATTACTTTTTCAAAAGCAGTTGCATGATGCAAATAATAGCTTGCAATCAGAATTAAATATTGAAACAGATTTCAATGAAAGGAGAGTCGGGGAAGAGAAGCTTACAAGTGCACAGATTGTCGAGCGCAGGACAAGAGAGAGGGAAAAACATCTGGAACCATTTAAGAGAAAAGTAGAAGATTCTAGAAACGTAATAGTTGATACTTTAGATGGAATGTTCTCATTATTAAGCCAAATTCAAGAATCCTTTGATTCAACATGTAGGATTGTAGATAGATTACAGGAACGTAGTGAGAGAAGGCTAGATGTTTATTGGAGAGCTGCGATGAAGCAGAAAAAAGAACTTCCAGCAATCTTAGATGTTCAATTTAAGCAGACTTCAAAGTTGACAGCAAATGAGCATTATATGCAATTTACTGAAAAGGCAGAGAGACTAAGAAATAGCATAGAGAATGAAATTGGGGTATTAATCAAAGGAGGAAATGAGAATGAAGAGAACTCGTAAAAGAAGTTTAATAAAAATGGTGGATGATAGTACCATTGTTGTTCATGATTTTAAGAGACGAACAAGCGAGGAGGAGGCTTTGAAGGATATAGAGCATTAGATTATAAGCCAATTTCGTCAGATACACTTAAAAAAATAGAAACAGAAAATATTGATACACTAGCAAAATTATTTGAGGCAGAGGCCATAGACTCAGGTAATCAGGATTGTCTTGTAGAAAAGATAATAGGGGAAATCAAAGAAGGAATAAATAATCTGGACAAACAGAGATTATTTCATCTTGACTTCTATAGCAGGTATGGAATTCTTCGAAAAACAGATAGGGATGATTACAAAGAGTTACTCGAAATTAAGCTTGAAGAATTATCTGCGTTGAAAGAGGAGCATGAAGTAACAAAGCAATTATGGACTAGATACAAAGGATTATAGGGGGAGAATCATGAGAAATACAGGTAGTTTCGCAAGGAAAAACAATATGGGCGAGCTTGTTTGCGAAGATTTAGATAGAGCAATCAAGAAAAAGTATAAACCCGATACAATTTGCAAGAGTAGTATTATATCTTTTTTCATAATGGTAATCTGTATCACAATAGATATAGCGTTCTATATAAATTTATTCAGATTAATATCATATGATTAGCTCCTATTAGGAAAACACACTGTCAAAGGGGTATGTAGCGGGGGTTAGCCCGCTACTGCGGGTTTTGTGGTGTTGATTTCAATGTATTCTGCTATGCGTCTAAATTCATCCGCAAACTTAAATCTCACACTAATGTTTCCATTCTCATAAACCTTGATATGGTCGATCAGCTCAACGAGAAGTTCCCGGGAAAGCTGGTCGATATTTTGATGCTTTGTAAAAGCCACCAATGCGGGATGCTCACTCTTTACGCCGTTTGCCAATTCCGCCCGTTCAGCGTTCAGCCGGGCCAGTACATCCGTAAGAGCTATGGTCTGTCGCTCATAATCGGCTTTCATATCCCGGTAGTCTTGCTGGGTAATTTCCCCGTCTTTCCAGTCTTGATAGAGGGACTGCTTGTAGCGGCTGATTTTTGCCAGTTCCCGCTCTTTCGCAGCAATCAGTTCTTCCAAGTGGATGGACTGGCTCTTTTTGACCGGGGCGGTGTTAATGCGGGCAATCATTTCCGAGTATGAAACAGCCAGATGGATTTGCTGTTGTACTGCAAAGAGGACAGCGGCCTCCAGACGGTTATGCTTGATTGAGTGCATTGTGCAGGCTGTTCGGGAGCGGTTCTTGTAGGTGGAGCAGGCATAGTACACATTATTGTTGTTGCCTACGCTCCGGGTAATTGCCCGCCCACAGTCAGCACATTTCAGAAAACCGCTGAACAGGTGGACTTCCCGGCCTTTTGGAGAAGTACGGGTATCCCGCTGTAAAAGGGCCTGTACCTTATCAAAGGTTTCATAATCAATGATTGCCTCGTGCGTACCGGCTACTTCCACCCATTCTTCACGGGGAACACTTTCAACCTCGTGTACCTTATAGCTTTTTACCCGGCTGCGGCCCTGTGCCAAATCCCCGGTATAGGTGGGGTTCGTAAGAATGGAGTGGATCATGCGGGCTCCCCACATAGGATCGTCATATCCTCTTGTTGAAACGGGGATGCCCTTTTGCAGTTTATAAGCTGAGGGGCTGGGTACGCCGTGTTCATTCAGATACAAAGCGATGGCCCGTTTCGATGTCCCTTTTAGGAACAAAGAGAAAACGAGTTTGACGATTTCAGCGGCATCGGGATCGATGATCAACTGGTGCTTGTCCTTTGGGTGCTTCACATATCCATAAGGAGCAAATGCGCCAATGTACTGACCGTTGCGCCGCTTGTAGTCAAATACCTGGCGGATTTTCTTTGAGGTCTGGTAGCAGTATTGATCGTTCATCACATTTGTAATCGGGACGATAATACTGGAAACGCTGTCCGGGTTGAGATAGCTGTCCACATTTTCAGCAAGACTGATAAAGCGGACACCCATCTGCACAAACAGGTTATCAATCAGACTTCCCGCATCACTGTAATTTCTTGCAAAACGGGAAAGGTCTTTTACTACCACGCAGTTGATTTTCCCGCTCATTACATCGGAAAGGAGCCGCTGGAAATTCTCCCGGTTGGCGTCTGTTCCCGTGTGTCCATCATCTACATATTCGGAAACACTTTCAAATTCTCCGATATGCTTCTGATAAAAGTCATTGAGCAGATCACGCTGGTTGATGACGCTGTTGCTGTCGTCCTTTCCCTTTTTCAAGTCCTCCTTGGAAAGCCGGATGTATTCGCCCAGCCGCCAGCGGCGGACGGTATAAGAGGGAGAGAAACTCTGTTGCAATCCTCTGTTTTTTGTTCGTGCCATTGTTCCTCCTTCCCTATCACATTACATCTATATTATACCTCTGCCCGGGCGGGACAACAAGGATGCCTCCGCCTCGGGACACTTTGTCTCGAAGTAGAAACGGGCCATAACCGAAGTTACAGCCCGCTTTTTTGCCGGAGCAGGAAGTCCGTCAGCGTGTCCTGCAAGGACGGCCCGCTTTCCGCAAATTCAATTTTTACACCGATCCCACCGATGCAAAAACAGTATGGATTTTCTACCGCCTGCAAAAATAGAGCGATCCGCTCCTCTCGGGGGAGAGAGGTGTCAAAGGCCATACCGCTCACATCCGGCAGGGACTCGGGAGCCACTGCGCCGATGTCAACGCTTTTCATTTGTTCCAGTTCCTTTGCCGTTAATCTCACGGTAAAACCTCCTTATCAAAAATAGGATACGACTCCCGCATATCGTGGGGAAACGCAAGAGGGCAGCACCCAAACGATGCTGCCCTCTTGCCTCACTCCATGTAAGTATAAAATAGAGAACGCCGCTCCCATTTTTTTGCCCTGTCCAAAGACAATCATGCTCAGAGCGGCGTTCCCTCGCAGATAAGAGGGCGGCCCGGAGGAACAGGCGGCCAGCCTGTCCTATGCCGGATCGTGGCCGTGGGGTGGCCCGGCCCAGTTGCGGCGTTGGTGTTGTTCGCTCGTTCTTCCGAAGAAAAAGTCACAGCGCACCCGCCGCCCGGCTCCCCGGACTATGCCCGGGGCCGCCGCTGTTTATCTGCGGAAAGAAGAATATCTCCTTTCATAAACCGAGACATTTTTTCATCATTTCCAAGTGGGGAAAATGAAAAAATCAAAAAGTTTTTTTCATACGCTCAAGGCCACGCTTGATCGACTGGCGGACAGACTCCTCATGTACGCCCTCGGCCACGGCAATTTCCTTGATGCTCTTTCCAAGAATGATGTGGGCATCAATCCTGCGGCCCTGGATCTCCGGCAAAGAGTTGAGTGCGTTCCACAGACGGATGAACAGCTCCATACGCTCCAGTAGCTCCTGGGGCGTTGGCTCATGCAGGCAGGCGGAATATTCGATCCCGTCATCGCAGTCCAGAGAATACTGCGCCTTATGCCGGGAGAGCCGCCGCTGGTAGGCCATTTCGTGCCGGGCATCGGACACAAATACTTCGGCTACCTCGCCAGAAACCTCGATAAACTGATCCTGTGTGTACCAATAATAAAAATCCTTCAGATTGATTGTGGTCATAAATAAACCTCCGTTTCGGTGTTGGGTGGATGAGTGACCGAAACGGGGCTCGGCGGGGAGCGGCACCCCGGGGAGCCGCCCCGCACCTCGGGACAATTTGTCTCGAAGTACAAAAAAGCGTCTGGGCGGCATGAAGCCACACGGACGCATGAAGTTACATATTCATTTGTGTACTGTCTAATTTCACATTCATAACCAGACTGTCCCGGAGGGGGAGCTGCGCTTTTTTTAGCTGGTGTAGATCATGGGTACTGTGAAAAAAGGCAAAAATGGACACGGCGGCAATCCTCCTATATGCCGCCGCAGATTTACACGGTGTTAGACCGTCGTTGGGTTAGGATAGACGAAAAGAAGCGGCGGCTCTGAAAATCAAAGCCGCCGTTTCAAATGGGCGTGTCAAATTGTCTGCTCTACGACGGCTTTTTTTCTTTTGCCATCGTCCGGCAGAAAATCAATTCATTCTATTTTGAACTTCTTTTATGCTACCTGATGTCTGCAATAGGAATGAATCGCCAAAAATGTAAACACAAATAATTCAATTCCTGCTGAAAGTAAAATGACATGCGGTGTCCAAAAACTCATTCCGCCGATATGCAGATAGTTAAAATTTGCAAGCTGATAAAGAAAGTTGTTCTGCATACCAATTCCGGCAGATGGAAGTATGGCAGAGAGCCATGTTGCGCCCATCGCCACATAAGCAAAAAGTGGCAGGAGAAGAACTACAATAGAAATCAGCAAAACAGTCAATGTATCTTTGCACTTTGCAGACAGGAATAGCGTACAGCTAACGGTTGCTAATACTGAGAGCAAGCCTACTGCGGCAAGAATAATCTGCAACTGTCCCAGATTGATATTTGGTAGATTGATGATAGAGTATAGCATTTGGAATGATGTTTTTAAGCAGTCCGTCCCGAACGCTGCATTCAAAATCAGAATATGTACCGTGACTCCAACAAGGAAAGTAACAATAAAAAGCGTAAAGCTGCCAAAATTTTGGTAACTGCCAATCGTGTACGCCCGTGCTTGGTGGTTCGCAGAATACTGTCACCACCCGTTTGATATTCACCAGCGAAAGTAGGTGCTGCGATTGCCACGCACAAAATAGCAAGGAACAAAATATAAAACTCAATATAATCAAATGCGTCTTTAGAAATTCCAGAATGAAAATAAAACGGTTTGTAAACTCCTGAATATTTTTCAAGAGCTTTCTGCTGTGCCGTCTCATATTTTCCTTGTTCATTCCGCATGACATCCTGTAAATGTTCTGCGCACTTTTCATAATAGGCTTGGTCAATATCATCTGGGTTAATATCCATTAAATCAGCACCAATGCCTGTTAATGGATCGGCAAACGCCTCGGATAGGCCTTTCAGCAAGGGGCGGATCGGGAGGATTTTTTCAATATATAGCGTCAGAGGAAATCCCTCTTCCTCAACTGGTCCATATTTCTGAACACAGCTTTGATAAGTTTCCAGAGCAGCCTTGATCCTATCTGGGGTCACTTCACCAGCAGATGTTTCATAAAAATCTTTTTTATACTTGATAGCAGCCAAGCCATCCAATTCTGTAACCGTCCCATCTTCGTTCGGACGGTTGATACCCTCAAATGAAATAGGCAAATATGCCATAGCTACTGAAAGCAAAAGTGCAATCACAAGTAAAATCACGGTACGCCGTGATTTCAAAATACGTTTTAGTTCAAGTCTAAAAAGTCGCATATTATCTGTCCTCCTTTTCTAAGTCTGTCTGCGGAAATAACCACAGATACAGATCCTCCAAGCGTGGTTCTGTTGCCACAGAACCTTCAATTTCTGAATACTCAGACAAATAACGGAGGGAAACTTGATTGTGATCCTCACCGCGCTGATTGATAATGCGTAGCCGCATTTCATATTCCGGCAGCTTTGAGGCCGGAATTGTGCAATTCCAAACCTTGCCTCCAATTTGCTTGACGAGTTCTGCGGTGGTTCCTACGTCAACAATTTCTCCGGCTTTCATAATGGCGTTGCGCGTAGAGATATATTCTATGTCAGATACAATATGAGTAGAAATCAGTACGATTCGATCATGCGAAAACTCGGAAATAAAATTCCGCAGACGCACGCGCTCTCCGGGATCAAGTCCTGCTGTCGGTTCGTCCATGACAAGTATCTCTGGGTCGTTCAACATAGCCTGTGCAATACCAACACGCCGCTTCATACCACCGGACAGATTGGAGATTTTTTTCTTTTTCACATCGGAAAGCGAAAGAATGTCCAACAAATGATTGATCTTTGGGGTGGTTGCCCTTGTAGGAATATCTTTAAGTGCAGCCATATACTCCAAATAATCTTTGACCGTAAAATCCCGGTGATACCCAAATTCCTGCGGCAGAAAGCCAAACTTGCTTCGGTAGACTTCACCTAACTCTCGAATGTCTTTTCCGTCATAGTAAACCGCTCCGTTGGTTGGTGTCATAATATCAGCAATCATGCGCATGAGCGTGGTTTTCCCTGCACCATTCGCCCCCAAAAGTCCCCAAACGCCGGGAGTCAATGTCAGATTAACATCATTTACTGCTGTTTTGTCTTTGAACTGCTTGCTTAAATGCTCTATTTTCAGTTCCATGCTTACACTCCTTTCTTTTGTTTCAGCTGAACAATAAAAAGCCCTTGTTCGATAATCATTGTACCGAACAAAGGCTTTTCAATCTCAAAAATCACACGCTTAAATTCCTAAGTAATTCCTAAGATCACATTCTTATTTTCCTAAGCGGAAAGTGGTAATGTAATCACAAAGTCTATGGTTTCGTTTTGACTGGATGCAGTAATCTTTCCACCATGTAAATGTATAATTTCCTCAGCAATAGACAGGCCAAGTCCCGCACCACCTGTATTAGAAAGCCGAGCATCATCCAAGCGATTGAATTTTTCAAATATACTGTTAAGCTGTTCCTGTGGAATTGTTTTTCCACGATTTTCAAAAGTGATCTGAATACCATGCTCTAACCGTTTGGCGGATATAGTGATTTCTGTCTGTGGGTAGCTATATGACGCTGCATTTCGTAAAAGGTTACTGAAAACTCTCGCCAGTTTTTCGGGATCAGCGTTCACAGATAAGTTGTCCTCCGCAGTAAATACGCCGTGTTGCCATTTGCAGAGAGTGTCGGATATATTTCATCTATTACCTGTGCAATCAAGCAATGCAGGTCCACGTTCTCTTTCTTGATAATGACCGTGTGTGCATTGTATTTTGTGATTTCAAAAAGCTCGTTGATGAGTTTTTCAAGACGATCCGCCTTATCCAATGCAATCTTAACATATTTTTTCTTTTGCTGCTCAGGCATATCTGGGGCTTCATGGAGCAAACTCAAATAACCTATCACTGTTGTCAGTGGAGTGCGTATATCGTGCGCCAAATACATGACAATTTCATTTTTCTTTTCTTCTGCCTGCTTTGCAGCCTGCTTGCTCAACAGAACAGACATTTTGATATGATTGAGCTGTTCCTCCAGTTCTTTCAGCGGATCAGACAACGATACTGTATGGCTGTTCTGCTCATAGACCGTTTGGGTTGCGTTAATTACTTCATCCAGATAGTCCCACGGCTTTTTCCAATAATAATTGAAGATACATACAAAGCCTATCACCAGATACAGAATAAACAGCAGATCGAGCCGCCAGTAGAACCATGCAAAAATACCGTTGTCAAATTTTGAAAAGATGTAGTTCAAGAGAAGGGTCAAACCATATCCAACAATGGTATAAACCAGCAATGATAGATATAGGCGCACTTTAAGGCGTTTTTCTGTTGCCATTTCTTTATTCGACATAAATACACCTCCTACCGATTGGCAAACAGAATAAAGCTAAGCAGGCCAATCACGACAACACTTACTATGCCTGCCAGAATGGAAAACAGTCTGTTTGCTTTTATTCTATTTCCGATTAACCGAGCCACCATCAAATATACAATAAGCCCCAAAAGGCCGCCTACTGTATTTGTGAGTACATCGGTAATATCAGAACGTCCGATTGCTAAAACATATTGCGTGGTTTCCAGCAAAAAACTGGTTCCTGCAATCATCATTATCTTCGCATATAGTTTTACTTTTGGCATCAGCATTTGAAGATAGATACCCATAGGCACAAAAATCAAAACATTTTCGAGCACCTCTGTTAAGTGAAATGCTGCTCCAATTTCCTTATCATAGTGAAAAGGAATACAGTTTATACTTCTTATCTTGTCCAGATCACTGATTGAAAATTGTAGTTTGAAAAGTATGATCCAAACCAAGAGTGCCAGATAAATTAAGAATAAAATGGTTACGAAACAATTTGATTTTCTTTTCATAGCGTACTCCTTTCGCTTAAATTTTGTAGCCAACACCCCAAATCGTTTTAATATACTGCGGAGTATCGGAAGTATCTTTCAGTTTCTCACGCAGATGCCGGATATGCACAGTAATTGTGCTGCTGTTTTTAGAGTAGTATTCATCTTTCCAAACTGCATGAAACAGTTCCTCAATACTTACAACATTCCCAGCACTTTCCAAAAGAACCTGGAGGATAGAAAATTCTGTCGGTGTCAAAGAAACCGGCTCACCGTCTAACAAACATTCATGGGTCTGTACATTCAAGCACAATTTGTTATAGGAAAGTTCCGATGGAACTTTCTCTACGATGATACCGGGCGAATATTTCTTGTAACGTCTTAATTGTGCTTTCACTCTGGCAACTACTTCAAGTGGGCGAAAAGGTTTTGTCACATAATCGTCCGCTCCCAATGTCAGCCCTGTTATTTTATCCGTTTCCTCAATTTTAGCCGTTAGCATTATGATTGGATAAGTGTATTTCTTTCGGATAAGCTGGCAAAGTGAAAAGCCGTTCATATCCGGGAGCATAATATCCAGAATGGCAAGATCAATGTTGCCGCTTTCAATACACGACATGGCATCCGTTGCGCAGTAAAATTTATAAACGACATAATTTTCATTTTTCAAGTAGACCTCCAACAGATCAGCTATATCTTGCTCGTCATCTATAATCAATATCTTTTCAGACATATTTCCAACTCCTTTTTGCTCGTATTCGATTAAGTATAACAAATACAGTGTTCAAGTTCTCAATGGATTGCATGAGAAATTATTAAGATTTTCCTTAGAACAGATTTACTTTTTATCCTCGATGTTATTATATATCCGTTTACAGCATCCATCAATGATGCAAGCACGAAATTAAATAGTCAGTAGTATGAAAACAATAGTCGTTCAAATAATATCACATGAAATGTAAAATTACATTAGGTGATGTTATGAAGATAGAACGAGATGAACGACGATTTGATTTTCACGATATAGGGCTTGCTATCAAGCGAGCTCGGGAGGCCAGCGGGATGACACAGGAGCAACTGGCCTATATTGTTGACCGCGCTCCGCGTACCATTATGTATAACGAAAATGACGGTCAGCATCCAAGCCTCAACACCTTTTATCAGATGGTCACAATGTTTGATATATCGGTGGATCAATACTTTTACCCGTCCCAGAATAGCGGGAGCGAGTGCAGAAAGCGGATTGATGCCATGTTGAACGCCTTGGACGAAAGAGAATTGAAAATCGTTGAAGCTACAATCCAAGCGATGAAAGCATCGAAAGAAACGGAGGAAACGTAAA
>ENA-OQCX01000095-OQCX01000095.1-human-gut-metagenome-genome-assembly--contig:-NODE-95-length-44770-cov-10.101225_pt1 | contig 44770 bp, 44 predicted proteins | sample MGYA00242762_ERZ504587 | MGnify/ENA primary metagenome ERZ504587 (study PRJEB26092, sample SAMD00036337) | human gut metagenome | host: Homo sapiens | study: EMG produced TPA metagenomics assembly of...
GTTTCAGCAGAAAGTGATTTTAAGTGTTCTGCTTGTTATCATTATCGGATTGATTGGCGTGCTTGGATATCAGATGCAGAAGAACGAGAAAAACAGACGGATGGAAACGCAAGTGCATCCTCTTCGGTTTCGTCATCCTCTCTTGTTGGGGACAGTTCAGAGCCGATATCGGATTCCAGCCCGGAGGAGGAGATTACACCGACGCCTGAGCCGGTACAGCAGATTTCGTCAGATGGTCTGAACAGTCAGCATGCCCTGCTAGTGCGGGAAAGCGATCTGGCTGAGATGATGAATCTGGGCGGAGATGAGAGAATTTATCCGGCGTCGATGACAAAGATTATGACAGCGTTGCTTACCATTGAAAATCTTCCGGATCTGAACGAGACGATTACGGTTCCGGAGGACATCTTCGAGGAACTGACGGCACAGGATGCGTCGGTAGCGGGATTTAATCCGTACGAACAGCCGACGGTTCGTGATCTTCTCTATGGTGTGCTGCTGCCATCCGGCGCAGATGCCTGTGAGACATTGGCGAGAGCAGTCGGCGGATCGGAAGAAGGTTTTGTGGCCATGATGAACCAGAAAGCAGAAGAACTGGGACTTACCAATACGCATTTTGAGAACTGCACGGGACTGCATAACGACAACCATTATTCTACCTGCCGTGATATTGCGGTGCTGATGAGTGAGTGTCTGAAGAGTGATACGTTTCGCGAGATCGTGACGAGGGAGGTTTACACAACGGAGGCTACCGCATCACACCCGGAGGGAATTACGCTGTATGATACGATGCTCCACCGGTTTACCAGCTATGAGATGAGTACGACACTGGAGAACGGGGCAGTCATTGAAGGCGGAAAGACCGGATTTACCGATGAGGCGGGTCAGTGCCTGGTCAGCTTTGCAGAATATGGAGGCGAAGAGTACATACTTGTTACGGCAGAGGCCATGACGGATTCGGGATCTGCGGTGGACAGCATCGCGGATGCGAGTACGGTGTATGGAAGATTACAGTAAATACAGGTGAAAGCGAGAGCTGGAAACGGGAGAAAATTCTCGGTTCCGGCTCTTTTTTTGTGTGAAGCAAGTCGAGAAAATAAGGTGTGGATAACATTGGGGATGTTTTGCACGGAATGCGCAGAAAAGAATTATGTTTTCCACAAAAGAAAGAAGCGCATGGGAAAAATTGTGGATAACGGAAAGGAAAAATCCGGTTTTTGTGTATAGATCGCGCCGGATGGGAAATACTGCTTACTGTAGAAAAGCAGGAGGAGAGCGAGAAATCGAAAAACGCCTCTGAAATGCTTAAAAAGATATCAGCAGAGGTGGTAAGAACATGAAAAGAGACAAGTTGAGAATCGGCGTGATCACAGCGGCACTGGCAATGATGATTGCAGGCGGAGTGCTGACCTGGCAGCAGGATGCGAGAAACGGTAAGGCAGATCAGGCGAAACAGGGAGAGACGGCACAGCTTACAGAGGACGAAAGCACCGGAACTACAGAACAGCAGACGGAGGAGACGGCGGGAGATGCAGACGGAACGCGTGCCGTACAGGATCAGGCAGATGATGTGGAAAACAGTCTGGAACAGGTGCCGGAAATGGAAGCGGCGTGTGAAGAAGAGGCGGCGGGAAATCCAGAAGCAGATGCAGAGACGGCTCAGAATACACCGGAAGAATCAGATGGGAATACAGAAAGACAGGACGCGCAGGCGGTAAACGGAACAGCGGCGGATCAGAACGGAGAAACAGGATCAGGAGAAACAGCGGCGAATGAAGAAACGAGTGCAGCATCCGGAACTGTGGATTCTGCAGAAAATCAGGAAACGGCAGTTGAGACAGCAGGGGCTGCACAGGATCTGATGTTCAGCGAAGCGACAATCATGGAACTGCCGGTTACTGGAACAGTTCTGATTCCGTATAACATGGAAAATACCGTTTATTTCCCGACACTGGATCTTTACCAGTGCAATCCAGGCGTTGTTTTCTCGGCGGCAGAAGGAACTCCGGTTCTGGCGGCAGCGGACGGAGAAGTTGTGAGTGTGGAAAATGATGCAAGAACCGGCCTCACCGTCACCATGAATCTTGGAAATGGATACGAAGCCATCTACGGGCAGCTCACAGACGTTTCCCTCGAGGCAGGCCAGAAAGTTCAGAAAGCAGCACGGATCGGAGCAGTTGCAGCACCGACGAAATATTATGTAAAAGAGGGAAGCAATCTTTTCTTTGAGATGAAAAAAGATGGAAAAGCCATTGATCCTATGGTATATCTCCCGGCAATTTCGGAATAAAAAAGAGGACCTGCACGAAATGGGATGCGGGAAAGTATTATAAAGTGTAGGATTCGCAATCGAATCTTTTTTACAGGTTTTGAATACAAAAAGGCGGCGCAGACCGCGGATGGTAAAATACCGTTTTTCGATTGCTTTTTATAAAAAAGGCTGGCTGAAAACAGTCAGCTTTACATATAACAAACAGGATTGTTTTGATATAGAAAAAAGGCGGAATAAAAGGAAAGTAACCGGTTACAGAAAATGTGAAAGTTTGTCATTTTAGGGGTTTCGTTTTTGGCTGTTATCGGTTAAAATAGACGTAGTGGACAGATCCTGAAAACAAGGAGGATTAGAAAAATATGGAGCTTTTATTTATGGACCCGGTGTTCAAAGAAGCAATCTGGGGTGGAACAAAGTTAAGAGACGTATTTGATTACGAAATTCCGAGCGATACAACCGGCGAGTGCTGGGCGATCAGCGGACATGCCAACGGAATGAGCCGTGTGGCAGGCGGAAGATTTGATGGAAAAACATTAGGTGAGCTCTGGAACGAGGAGCCGGAAATTTTCGGAAATTACCCGGGAAGCCAGGTTCCGCTGCTGATCAAGATCATTGATGCAAAAAATGATCTGAGCATCCAGGTTCATCCAGATGATGCTTATGCAGGAGAGCATGAGAATGGATCTCTTGGAAAGACCGAGTGCTGGTACGTGCTGGACTGCGAACCGGGTACAGAAATTGTTATCGGACACAATGCAAAAGACAAGGCAGAAGTGGAGAAAATGATCCGCAATCATGAGTGGAGCGATTTCATCCGCAAAGTGCCGGTACATAAGGGAGATTTCTTCCAGATCAATCCGGGATGCGTACATGCCATCAAAGGCGGCACACTGATTCTGGAGACACAGCAGAGCAGCGATATCACCTATCGTGTATACGATTATGACAGACTGCAGAACGGCAAACCGAGACAACTTCATGTAGAGCAGAGTATCGATGTTATCGAGGCTCCGTTTAAACCGGCAGATATCGATACCTTTACAGAGGAAATCCCGGGCGCGGTACATACCCATTTTGTAACATGCAAGTTCTACTCTGTAGATAAATACGACATTGACGGTGTATTCACCTTAGATGCGAAAAAATATTATACTAATGTAAGCGTTATTGCCGGAGAGGGTACCGTAAACGGTATTCCGGTGAAAAAAGGTACACACTTTATTATTCCGGCTAATTTTAACGGATGCAGATTTGAAGGAAAACTTTCTGTAATCTGCTCAAATCCAGAAGCATAAGAGAGGAGAAAAACACAATGAGACTTGGAGCATTAGAAGCAGGCGGAACAAAGATGGTCTGCGCAATTGGAAACGCAAATGGAGAAATTTATGAGAGAATTTCTATCCCGACCGAGACACCGGAAATTACCGTTCCGAAAATGATTGAGTATTTCAAAGAGAAGGACATTCAGGCACTGGGAATCGGTTGCTTTGGACCGATCGACCTGAACAGAAAATCCGAAACATATGGTTACATTACCACAACTCCCAAATTAGCATGGAAGAACTACAACATCGTAGGCGCTTTCGCAGATGCACTGGACATCCCGGTTGGATTTGATACCGATGTAAACGGTTCTGCACTGGGTGAGGCTACCTGGGGAATCACAAAAGGTCTGGACAACAGCATTTACATCACCATCGGAACGGGCGTTGGAATGGGAATTATTTCCAATGGCAAGCTGTTGCACGGCATGCTTCATCCGGAAGGCGGACACGTTCTGCTGACCAGACATCCGAAAGATACTTACGGCGGAAAATGCCCGTATCACAGCAACTGCCTGGAAGGTCTTGCTGCAGGTCCTGCCATTGAAGCACGCTGGGGCAAAAAAGGTATTGAGCTGGCAGACAAAAAAGAGGTATGGGAGCTTGAGGCTTACTATATCGGACAGGCACTTGTAGACTGCATCATGCTGCTCTCCCCGCAGAGAATCGTTTTGGGCGGAGGCGTTATGCATCAGGAGCATATGATGCCGCTCGTAAGAGAAGAAGTAAAGAAACAGCTGAACGGATATCTTGTAACAAAAGAACTTGAGGATCTCGACAGCTACATTGTACTTCCAAGCCTGAACGACAACCAGGGTATCATGGGCGCATTGAAACTGGCGGTAGATGAGCTGGCAATGCAGTAAAAATAAAAATGAGAAAACCGTTCGGAGAAATCCGGACGGTTTTTTGCTTACAGGAACTTCGTTGAATTTTCCTGCGAAGCAGGACTCTTTCTTATTTTTTGATTGCGCCTAAAAGAACCGAGTGTTAAAGTTACATAGAATACAGATGAACAGAAGGAACGGAATTTGAAATGGAACAGGGGAATTTTACATATATTCTGGAATGCAGCGATGGATCTTTTTATACAGGCTGGACCAATAATTTGGAACGCAGAGTAAAGGCACACAATGCTGGAAAAGGAGCGAAATATACAAAGAGCCGCAAACCGGTAAAACTGGTGTATTTTGAAACCTTTTTAACAAAACAGGAGGCTATGCGGAGAGAATGGGAAATTAAGCAGCTTTCGCGGGTAGAAAAATGGAAGCTGATTCAAGCGAAGAAGCAATAAAATACAAAAACAGACGGCTCAAACAGGCACAACGGTATGCGTAAGCGAGCAGTCTGTTTTTTGTGTCAAAGCAGGTCAAACATTTTCAAAAGAAAAATAGATATTTTGACTTGAAAAATAATTTTATCCTGCTATAATAAAAGAAACAATGATAAGTAGTAATAAAAACTACATGAAGTAGTAATTGAAATACACAGCGTTTCTGACAGGAAAGGAGTGAGTAGAATGAAGTATATCAGAAAAAATGGAATCAAGGATCCTGGCAGTGCGATTACACATGGGATTGCGCTGATCCTGGCGGTGGTGGGAACGCTGCCATTGCTTTTGAAGGCGGCGCGGGAGCCGGATCATCTGCATGTGGTCGCAATGACAGTGTTTATGCTGAGTATGATTTTGCTGTATCTGGCGAGCACCGTGTATCACACGTTTGATGTAAACGGGAAGGTGAACCGTCGACTGAAAAAGTTTGATCATATGATGATTTCAGTGCTGATTGCGGGAAGCTACACACCGATCTGCTGATTGCACTGCATGGACGGACGGGAATTGCACTCTGTGCACTGGTGTGGGCAGCTGCAATTGGCGGAATTCTTGTCAAGGCATTCTGGATCAATTGTCCGAAGTGGTTTTCCTCAGTGTTGTATATCGCAATGGGATGGCTGTGTGTACTGGCATTTCATCCGCTGTTTCTGGCTCTTTCACGGCCGGCATTTGGATGGTTGCTGGCGGGCGGCATCATTTATACGGTCGGCGGGGTGATTTACTCCTTAAAAATGCCGATGTTTAATGCGAAGCATAAAAAGTTCGGAACACATGAAATTTTCCATCTGTTTGTGATGGGTGGCAGCTTCTGTCATTTTATTGTGATGTATTATTTTGTGGCGGCGATGCCGGTATAAAAACTTGTTTGAAGATAAAACAGTAATGCAAAAATAAAATACTGCGGAACGTATTTTCGTTATACCCGGGTATTAACATTTATTTGGGAAAACTTTACGCTCCGCAGTACTATTTTTGCATTATTTTTTCTTTTGACGGTATTCACTCGGAGAAATTCCGTAGACTTTTTTGAATACCTGTGTAAAATAAGAAAAATTCGTGTAGCCGATATTCGTTGCAATTACACTGACCGGGAGATTGGTTCCCTCAAGCAGGGAAATCGCAATTTTCAGTTTTTCCTGCACGATATAGTCAGAAAGTGAAATTCCTTTTACCTTTTTGAAAAGCCGGGAGAGGTATTCCGGGTTCATGTATACCTGATGTGCGATTTCGGTGCGGGTAACATTCTGGTGAATATTTTTCTGAATAAAATTTACCACCTGGTCGATCTGTGAAACACCTGGTTCTGCGCTAATTTGAAGGCTTTTTAGATAATCAACGGAAAAATCAAGCAGTTTATGCATCTCTTCTATGGAATGACAGGAGTTGTTCAGGGCGTGAATATCGTATTCTTTTTCAAAAACACCGTGTGCACCGATGTGGTGATGGTTCAGAATCTGATAGAAGAGCTGAAGAAAATCCTGTAAAAAGAGACTGAGCATTTTCTGGTTTACATGACCGGATTCTTTTTGGCGGAGCAGATAATCATGCATGTCTGCACGGACGGCATCGTAATAACCAGAGGAGAGCATGACATTCCAGTGGACAAAATCCGGAGGGGTGTAGGGAACCTGGGAAATGCTGGATTTCTGATAAAAAATACCGCTATAGTTTGCCACATTTTCACTGCGCTGTTCCAAAAGCTGCTGTATTTTATCTGGTAGCAGAAGAAAATTTGCAGAATGAGCACAGTAGCATGCTATTTTAAAGTGGAGATACTGTGAAGCGGCTTCCACAAAAGTATGCAAATAAATTTGCACCTGATCTTTTGTAAAATTATCGGTTTCGTATAAAATAAGGGCAAAAACCTGTTCGTGGACATGGCAGAAAAGCAGTTTTTTAGTGAACGGCTTAAACAGCTCGGAAACGACATTCTGCAGGATAGAGCGGAGGAGAGAAAGGTCACGAACTGGATGTGGCGTGTCCTGTTCGAGAATATCAATCAAAGTCAGAACACAGGAACGGCCGGGATCGAGTTTTATGGAGATCGTGTCCAGAAAACTCAGAATATTCTGCGGTTCTGCAGGCTGTTTCTGCAAAAATTCATTTAAAAGCACATCAAGAAGATCCATTTCGCGTTTGCTGAAATAGTTTCCATATTCACTGTAAAATTTTTCCTTTCTTTCCTTTTGAATTTGCAGGACTGCTTTCTGAATGGAAACCTCAATTGCACTGTAGGGAGCGGCTGAATCAGATAATCGAATCCGCCGAGTTGCAGTGCTTTTTGTGCATAGGAAAAATCTTCATGTGAGGTGAGAAAAATACATTTGATTTCTGGAAAATGCTCCGCAACCCATTCATAAAGTTCAAGACCGCTGCCGAGCGGCATTTCGATATCGCAGAGCATGATATCCACGGAATTGTTTGAAAGAATTTCACGCGCACGGATAATGTCGTTAGCACAGAAAACCTGTCGGATGGAAAGCGCATCCCAGTTGATGCCGGAATGAATACCGGCGACAACATCGGGTTGGTCATCAATAATCAATACATTCATTCGGGATTCCTCCTCTTTCTAGGATAATGAAAACAAATTTTCGTTTGAGAGTAAGCTACTTTTAGTTTCTGAACTGGTATTTGGTTCTTCCTGGATGGGCAGGATAATTTCTGTCAGGGCGCCGGAGGAATTGTTCATACAGATCAGACCGGCCTGGTCACCGTAAAGTAAGGTAAGTCGTTGACGGAGATTGTGTATACCGATGTGCTGTCCGGTTACTGCATCTTCTGTATGTTGCAGAAAGGACTGCAGAAATTCGTCCGGAAATCCGGTTCCGTTATCCTGAATACTGATATTTAAATAATTTCCTTCTTCAGTCTCTGTCAGCTGTACGGAAATGTGTACATTGAGCGGCTGGCTGGAGATTCGCCCATGCTTAAAAGAATTTTCGACGAATGTCTGAATGCAGAGCATGGGAACCGGAAACTTTGAAACAGCGGGATCGGCAGAAATGGTCAGCTCAGAAGAATCTCTTGTGTTTAGCTTCTGAAGTTTATAATAATTCTGTACCTGATTCAGTTCCGTCTGCAGTGGCACAAGACTGCTGTTGTCGCGGAAGGTATAGCGGATATACTGGGAAACATATAAAATCATTTGCTGTGCATCGTTTCCTTTATTCTGTTGAATCATACCGTAAAGAGTTTTCAGGCAGTTCAGATAAAAATGAGGCTTCAACTGAATTTGAAAATATTGCAGCTGAGATTTTTGAATGATCAGCTTATTTTCATAAGTGCGGATTTTCAGATTGTGAATTTCATCCATCATTCGGTTAAAAGTGGAATTAAAGACGGAAAATTCACGGATAAACTGTGTTTCCTGCAGTTTTGAGTTCAATTTACCGTTTCGAATATTCTCCATGGTAGCGATTGCATCTCTTAATGGAGAAAAGTAATTTGATGGCCAAAAACACATGAACGGAATCAAAAGCAGTGCCAGCACAGAGGCAATGATGGCAAACATCTGTGTCGCATTTAAATAAAACTGGCTTCCCTGGTAAGGGGAAAGGTAAAGCATGGTAATATCAGCATATTTTAAGCGATCCTGTACAACAAAAAAGTTTTCTTTTTGTCCTTTTTTGATGTGGTTATTGTCTTCAGGCGAAAAGGTCAGTTTATTTTCTGTAATGGTTTTAGAAGGATTTAATACGGTTCCGTCGTTGGAAAGATAGACGAGTGAACTAGTTTTATGCGTCTGTGTGGCGAGGCGAGATGGAGCCATGACCAGATCAAAATCTACGAGAGAAACACTGTAGGCATTGGAAAAACCGATAAGGCGAACCAAAAAGTATTTATCACCGACTTTATCGTAAAACCAGGATTTGGGAGTTGATTCAAAATCAAGGGATTTTACGTAATTCTGCATTGTTATTAATTCTTTATAGGAATAGCAGTCCTGATAGGCACAGCGGCAGACATCATTGGGAGCAGAATAAATATAGACAGCACCGAGACATTCTGTCAGAGCAAGCTGTTCCCGTGCTTTATTCACAATGGAGAGTGTATTTAAATGAACATCGAGCGGATCAAGTTTATATTTTAGTTTCTGATAATTCCAGTTCGTAGCCCAGTTCTGTGCCATTGAGGTTTCTATCTGGGAAAGATCTGCTTCTAACTGTTCCTGATAGAGAAACAGAGCATTTCGATTTGCAGAAGCGATTTCGCGGTTCAGCAGGCGAAGCGAGTAGAAATCAAAAAATATCGTCAGAAATGTAAGCGGAATAAGCATGATAAGGCTTATAAGGGTGAAAAAGATTTTTGATGAGATGTAAAAATTTTTACGAGATAACATAAGAACCTCCCAAAATATAACAATATAAGAAAAATCGTGTGAGCGTTCCAACTGTTGGAACATGCCATTTATTCTAATATAGATGTCGTGTGTTTTCAAGAAATAAGTATACAGATTCGTTAAAATAACGAAAGTTACAGTGGTATGTCACAATATATAAAGAGAAAGTCACAGATTTTATAGAGAAAGAGATACTTCTTTGATAGGATATAGCTATTCGTAAAACAAAGAAAAGAACAAAGGAGAGAAATGTAATGAATAAGAAAAAAGCAATGGCATTTTTACTTGTTTCTGTTATGGCGGGAAGTATGCTGGCAGGTTGCGGAAGCGATGCAAGCTCTGCACAGGGTTCATCTTCTAAGAGCGCAGAAAGTAGCAATAATGACAGCTATACAGTAAAAATTCTGGCACCTGGTGATGCAAGTACAGATGACTGCGCAAAAATTTCTGAAGCAGCGAGCAAAATCACAGAGGAAAAATTTAATACAAAAATTGAAGTAACAAGAGTTGGCTTTGGAAGCTATGATCAGCAGGTAAACCTGACATTGGCATCTTCTGAAAAATTGGATCTGATGTATGAGTACTGTGGAAATGTAACATCTGCAATCAGCAGCGGACAGATCCTTCCGATTACGGATTATCTGGACAGCTATGGCAGCGATATGAAATCTGAAATCAGTGAATCCGACTGGAAATGTGTAACCTTTAACGGCAATATTTATGGTGTTCCGTCCAATAAAGAGAAAGCAACGGGATGGGGATTTGCTATGAATAAAGAGATGGCAGATGCAACCGGAATTGACTATAGTTCTATTAAAACAGAAGAGGAGTTGGAGCCGCTCCTTGAAAAAGTAAAAGAAATGTATCCAGATGTATATCCCATTGTTTCTCATGTGGGTTCCATGAGCCTTATGACAAACCCAGATGACCTTGGTGGAGATATCGGATCTTTAGAGAGTGTATCTTCTGACAGCACAGAAGTTATTAATTACTACGCAACAGATAAATATATGAACGAAATGAAACTTCGCTATGACTGGGCGCAGAAAGGTCTGATCATGCCGGATGCTTCCACTTCTACTGAAATGGCAAATAGTCTGATTGGTTCTGGTAAAGGTTTTGGACGTTTTACAAATACAAAACCAGGTATCGAGCAGGAGATCGAAAAAGAGTCCGGAAAAGAAATCGTTGTTTTGAATCTGGTAGAACCATATACTACCACAACACGTGTTGACATTGTATGGTATGTTCCGCATAACAGTGATAAACCGGAAAGAGCTGTACAGGTATTAAACGAGATCTACACAAACCCGGATCTGGCAAATATTCTTATCAATGGTCTGGAAGGAACTCATTATGAGTTTACAGACAAAGACAACGGTGTCATCAACTACCCAGACGGTGTAACAGCAAGTAACACAGGTTATACCAGTCTTCCATGGGCTTGGCCGAATGAGGCAATTTCCTATGTATGGGAAGGAAATGATCCGGATATCTGGGATCAGACCCAGGAGTTCAACAACAATGCGGTTGTTTCTCCGGCCAAAGGTTTTGCATGGGACAACACAAATGTACAGAACGAAGTAACTGCATGCGCAAACGTAACTGCCAAATATGGTCCTGCACTGCAGTGCGGTTCCTTGGATCCAGAAACTACCATTCCGAAATTCCTGGATGAGTTGAAAGCAGCAGGAGCAGATACCATCATCGCTGAGAAACAGAGACAGTTAGATGATTGGCTGGAAGCCAACAAATAATGGAGGCTGGGAAGATGAAAAGAAATTGGGGTAAAATCCGCAGATTTATTCCCATGTATCTGATGCTGCTTCCGGGGCTTGTATACTTATTTATCAATAACTATATGCCTATGGCTGGAATTATCATTGCATTCAAGAAATATAATTACAGTCTGGGAATCCTGAAAAGCCCGTTTACAGGTCTTAAAAACTTTGAGTTTTTGTTTAAGACAAAAGATGCTTGGACAATTACAAGAAACACACTGGGATACAACGTAATCTTTATCGTAGTCGGAACCGTACTTGCAATTGCAGTGGCAATTCTGCTGAATGAAATCCGTTCCACGATGGGAAAGAAAATATACCAGACGTTAATTCTGGTACCGTTCCTGATTTCTATCGTCGTTGTCAGCTACCTGGTATATGGATTCCTCAGCACAGATGCCGGATTCATTAATAACAGTATTCTGAAACCAATGGGAAAACAGGGCATCGGATGGTATTCTGATCCGAAGTACTGGCCATTCATTTTGATCTTTGTCAATGTATGGAAAAACCTGGGATATAACTGCATTATCTATTATGCAACGGTAGTAGGATTGGATGCCAGTCTTTACGAGTCTGCATCTATCGACGGTGCAAACCGCTGGCAGAGAATTGTACATATCACACTACCGGGATTGAAAACAACCATTATCACCTTGACGCTGATGAGTGTAGGACGTATTTTCTATTCCGATTTCGGACTGTTCTATCAGGTACCAATGAACAGTGGACCGCTGATCGACGTGACAAACACCATCGATACTTACGTATATCGTGGATTGATGGAGCTGAACAACATCGGTATGGCATCTGCAGCAGGTCTTTATCAGTCACTGGTAGGATTTGCACTGGTACTGATTGCAAACCTGATTGTTCGAAGACTGGACGAAAACAGTGCATTATTCTAAGCGAAGGGAGAGTATGAAAAATGGTTGAAAGAAATAAAAGCTTTCAGATTGCAGCTAATGTGATTATGATCTTACTGTCCGCTATGTGTATCGTCCCGTTTATTCTGCTGATTATGTCATCAATCACCAAAGAGAACATTCTATTAAAATATGGATATTCTTTCTGGCCGCGTGAAATCAGTTTTGATGCATACAAAACACTGCTGGTAGATTCAGGCAGTATTGTAAGAGGTTATATCATTTCCGCACTGGTAACGGTAGTCGGAACCGTGGCAAACCTGACTCTGACAACATTGTTTGCCTATCCACTGTCAAGAAAAGAGCTTCCGGGAAAAGCATTTTTCTCCTTTGTGATTTTCTTTACGATGTTGTTCAACGGTGGCTTGGTACCGTCCTATATGATGTGGACTGGAATCTTTCATATTAAAAATACCATCTGGGCACTGATTGTTCCAAATCTTCTGATGGGAGCTTTCTATGTCATCATGATGAGAACGTATTTCACCACCAACATTCCTGATGCGGTCATCGAGGCTGCAAGAATTGACGGAGCAGGTGAGTGGAGAATTCTGGCAAAAATTGTTCTTCCGATGTCTACGCCGATTATTGCTACACTGGCACTTCTGGTCGGCCTCGGATATTGGAATGACTGGTTGAATGGTCTGTACTATATCAATAACGATAAACTGTACAGTATTCAGGTTCTGCTGAATAAGATGCTTCTGGATGTGCAGTATCTGATGAGCGGTGCTTCAGGAGGAGCATTGACACAAAGCATTACACTTCCAGCGACTGGTATCAAAATGGCCGTTGCAGTTATGGGAGCACTTCCAATTCTGGTTGTGTATCCGTTCTTCCAGAAATACTTTGTGAAAGGTATTGTGATTGGAGCTGTAAAGGCTAATAGAATTCTTATAATAGAAAGCAGACTTTCCAGATACACGCAGGAATGCGTGAGAATGGAAAGTCTGTTTTTTTGATGCAACTTTAGTTCAGTTTAATATTTTTAAACAGCGATCCCAGTGTCGTTGTCACTTCCTCTGTCTCCGGGAGTTCGATGGTTTCTTCCTGAATTTCTTCGGCTGCGACATCGTCGAGTGCCTTCATGGAGAGACTGAGTTTTGCCGTCTTTGATGGCAATGACTTTTACTTTGACTTTATCGCCGACTGCCAGGACTGCGGATGGATGTTTGATTCGTTTGGCGCAGATCTGGGAGATGTGGACGAGGCCGGAGAGGCCGTTTCCGAGGCTGATGAAGGCGCCGTATGGCTGCAGGCTCTCAACGGTTCCTTCGGTGACGAGGCCGACTTCTACGTTGGAGATTTTCTCTTTGCGCTCTTCGTCTGCTTTCTCGCGGAGAATTTCGCGGGCGGAGAGGATCAGGCGGTCTTTTTCTTTGTCGAGGTCAAAAACCTGTACCTGAATGTCTTTGTTTAAGTATTCATTCAGATCTTCCACGTAGTTCAGGGAGAGTTTGGAAGCCGGGATGAAGCCGCGGATTCCTTCGACGTAAGCGATAACACCGGCGTTTACGATTCCTTTGACTTTTACATCCAGTACGGTTTTCTCTTCTTTGTACTGTGCGAGTTTTTCCCATGCGAGGATATCGTTTGCCTCTGCGCGGGAGAGAAGAATGTTGCCGTGGCCGTCGTCTTTGCGGATCACGGTTGCGGTGATTTCGTCACCGACCTGAACAGCGTCTTTTAAGGAGAAGCCAGGCTCGTTGCTGAAGTCCTCGGCGCGGATGACGCCCTCTGCGTAGTATTTCAGATCGAGAATCACCTCTTTTTCATCTACGGAGATGACGGTTCCGGTGAGCATGTCGCCTTCCTCAATTTTTTTGAAGGAAGCTTCCAGCTCTGCGGAGAAGTCATCCATGGTTAATTGTTCTTCTGACATAATGAAACACCCCTTTTTCGTAAGAATAACAGGAAAACGAGAGGAAAATTGTGGATTTATGAAAAAATCGGGTTCAATTTTGCACGTTTTCTATCTGCGTTTATCTTAACATAAAAGATTTTCTTTGACCAGATGAAAAAAGGATGGTAATATGTGTGTAGTCGTTACCAAAATTACTGAGACGCGCACTTGCTGCGCGGCTGCAGGAGAAAGTGATTCAGGTGGCCGCCCGGAACTTCGCGGAGCAATTTGCATGTGCAGGGCGGCGGTTACTGGTCACGAAGTGAGCAGTAACTGTAGTCGTTACAAAAAAAGAAGTAAAACTACCGGGACGAACTTACTGTATACCACAAACATACAGAAGGGAGGAGTACTATTATGAAATCAAATTCAAGAGTTTATGTAATTGGACATAAAAATCCGGATACGGATTCCATTTGTTCGGCGATTGCCTATGCGGATATCAAGAACAGGACAGATAAAACAAAAACCTACATGGCGCGGCGTGCCGGTCAGATCAATGAGGAGACCGAGTATGTACTGAAGCGCTTTGGCGTGCGCGCACCGGGGTATCTGCCGAATGCGGGAACGCAGGTAAAGGAAATTGAAATCCACGAGGTGCCGAGCGTGCCGGGTACGATTTCCGTGAAGAAAGCGTATTCCATGATGAAAAACAACAACGTGGTCACACTGCCGATTACTTCGCCGGACAATGATCTGCAGGGCGTGATTACGGTCAGTGATATCGCAGAATCCTATATGGATTCTTATGACAGCCATGTCATGTCACTGGCAAGGACGCAATACCGCAGTATCGCGGATACGTTGGATGGTTCGGTTATTGTCGGAAATGAACATGGTTATTTTATCCGCGGAAAAGTCGTTGTCGGCGCATTCCATCCGGATACGATGGAGAACTACATCGAAAAAGATGACCTTGTCATTCTCGGAAACCGTGCGGAGGACCAGCTCTGTGCAATCGAGATGGATGCAAGCTGCATTATCGTCGGACTTGGCGCAAAGGTGACGAAAACGATTCAGAAATTTGCAGAGGAAAAATGCTGTGTGATCATCAGCAGTCCGCATGACACGTATACGATTGCGCGTCTGATTAACCAGAGTATTCCGGTCAAATATCTGATGCGCAGAAGCAATCTGATCACGTTCAACACCGAAGATTTCCTCGATGATATCAAAGAAGTTATGAAAAATCAGAGACACCGCGATTTCCCGATTCTGAACAAGAAAGGAAAATATGTGGGAACGATTTCCCGTCGGAACCTGATCGGAAATGCAGGAAAGAAACTGATTCTCGTCGATCACAATGAGGAATCACAGGCGGTCGATAACGTCAAAGAGGCGGAGATTCTCGAGATCATCGACCATCATCGTCTGGGATCACTTGAGACGATGGCGCCGGTTATGTTCCGCAATGAGCCGGTGGGCTGCACGGGAACGATTATGTATGAAATTTATAAGGAAAAAGAGCTGGAGATCGCGCCGAACATCGCAGGACTGCTCTGCGCAGCCATCATTTCCGATACGCTGATGTTCCGGTCGCCGACGTGTACGTTTCTTGACAAAGCGGCAGCAGAGGCACTGGCGGACATTGCAGGCATCAGCATTCCGGAGTTTGCATCCGAAATGTTCCGTGCAGGAAGCAACCTGAAAGATAAATCACCGGAAGAAATTTTCTACCAGGATTTCAAAAAATTCATCATGGGCGATGTTACGTTTGGTGTCGGCCAGATTACATCCCTCGATGCGGGCGAACTGGAATCCATCAAGGAACAGCTTCTGCCGCAGATGGAAAGCGAGTGCGGAAAACACGGCATCGAGATGGTATTCTTTATGCTGACCAATATTATAGAAGAATCTACAGAGCTTCTGTATTATGGAAGCGGGGCAAAGGAAGTCATCGAAAAAGCTTTTGAAGATCTTCCGGTCAACGAGGTCAGCTGCGAGCTGAAGGGTGTTGTATCGAGAAAGAAACAGCTGATTCCGGCATTTATGATGGCGCTGCAGAATCAGTAAAAACAGAAAAAATAAAAAAGCGTGGTTCCGGGCCTGAAAACAGATCCGGGGCACGCTTTTTTCGGTCATAAAAGAGTGAAAAAGAGGAAAGGAAAGAAATAAGAATGGGAAAACAGACATGGAAAGCGGGAAATATGCTGTATCGCTGCCGGCGGTCATGGTGTCGGTGCGCGGAAAGAACGGGGAGGACAACATCATCACCGTTGCCTGGGCCGGCACGGTGTGTACGAATCCTCCGATGGTATCGATCTCGGTGCGGCCGGAACGCTACAGCTATCAGATGATCAAAGAGAGCGGTGCGTTCGTCATCAACCTGACGACGGAGGACCTCTGCTATGCGACCGACTACTGCGGCGTGCGCTCGGGAAGAGATGTGGATAAGTTCAAAGAGATGAAACTGACGAAAGTCGAGGCGGAGGAGATTTCCGCACCGATGATCGGGGAGTCGCCGGTTAATATCGAGTGTAAAGTGGAGCAGGTGCTCGAACTGGGCTCGCATCACATGTTTCTTGCAAAAGTTGTGGCTGTCCATGCGGATGAGGCATACATGGATGAGCGCGGCCGCTTCGATCTGAACCGCGCGAAACCGATTGTGTATTCCCACGGAGAGTACTTTGGAATCGGGAAAAAGCAGGGAACCTTTGGCTGGAGCGTGAAGAAAAAATCGAAAACACCTAATATAAAAACAAAAAACCGCAGCTAATCTTTATTTTCTAAAGAATCAGCACGCGAAATTTTATAGTACTTTCGGTAAAAATATACAAAATCGACAAAAATACTGGGTAAATATTAGAAAACGCTACAAAATCATGATTTATTAGGAATTTTTTGCGTGAAATATTGCAAAAACCGGATATTTTATGCTATAATATCAACCAATCGTTGACCTTATAAAATTAAGTGATCCGGAGGACGGGAGAATCCACCGGAGACGCGAGAGAGTGCGGAAATGATTTTCTCCACGCTTTAAGGCTGATGAGAACCGCAGATGGATCTTTTAAAGAAATCTTTCTGCACTACATTAAGGGAGAAATTTCAAGGAGGAAACTAACATGTCATACGTAGATGAGGTTATTGAGTCCGTAGTTGCAAAAAACCCAGCTGAGCCGGAATTCCATCAGGCAGTCAAAGAGGTTCTGGAATCTCTTCGCCCTGTTATTGAAGCAAACGAGGAAAAATACAGAAAAGTCGCTCTTCTGGAGAGAATGGTAGAGCCAGAGCGTCAGATCAAATTCCGTGTGCCGTGGGTAGACGATAAAGGACAGGCTCATGTAAACACCGGATATCGTGTACAGTTTAACAGTGCAATCGGACCTTACAAAGGAGGAATCCGTCTGCATCCTTCTGTAAATATTGGTATTATCAAATTTCTGGGATTCGAGCAGGTATTCAAAAACTCACTGACCAGCCTTCCGATCGGCGGAGGTAAAGGTGGTTCTGACTTCGATCCGAAAGGAAAATCTGACAGAGAGATCATGCATTCTGCCAGAGCTTTATGACAGAGCTTTGCAAATATATCGGCGCAGACACCGACGTACCGGCTGGTGACATCGGAACAGGCGCAAGAGAGATCGGCTTCATGTTCGGACAGTACAAGAGAATCCGCGGCGTATACGAAGGCGTTCTGACTGGTAAAGGTTTAAGCTACGGCGGATCTTTAGCAAGAACAGAGGCTACCGGATACGGACTGCTGTACCTGACCCAGGAGCTGCTGAAACTGAACGGCATCGACATCGCAGGCAAGACCGCTTGTGTATCCGGTTCCGGAAACGTTGCAATCTATGCAATCGAGAAAGCTACTCAGCTTGGTGTGAAAGTTCTCACCTGCTCTGACTCCAACGGATGGGTTTACGATCCAGACGGAATCGATGTAGCTGCATTAAAAGAGATCAAAGAAGTAAATCGTGCTCGTCTGACCGAGTACAAGAAATATCGTCCAAACTCCGAGTACCACGAAGGACGCGGCGTATGGGTTGTAAAAGCAGACCTTGCTCTTCCTTGCGCAACTCAGAACGAGCTGCTGCTTGAGGATGCAAAAGCACTTGTTGAGAACGGATGCACTGCAGTATGCGAGGGCGCTAACATGCCTACTACTCTGGAAGCAACCAAATATCTGCAGGAGCACGGCGTAATCTTCGCACCTGGAAAAGCTGCAAACGCAGGTGGTGTTGCAACATCCGCACTCGAGATGTCCCAGAACTCCGAGCGTCTGTCCTGGACCTTCGAAGAAGTTGATGCAAAACTGAAGAGCATCATGATCAACATCACACACAACATGGTTGATGCTGCAAAACGTTACGGCCATGAGGGCGACTATGTTATGGGCGCTAACATCGCAGGCTTTGAGAAAGTAGCTGACGCTATGATGGCTCAGGGAATCTGCTAATCTGATTTTGAGAAATCCAAAGGGATCTCCGGTTAAGAACGGGGGTCCCTTTTTGCATAAAAGATAGAAGAAACACAGAAAAATAACGAAAATTACAGGGTACAAAAAACATTACATTTTGCAACGAGACTAGACAGAAGAAATAGACTTTCACGCGGTACCGTGTGAATAAAACGACAGAATATGCGAGTGAGTTGTATTATTATGCATAAATGCAATATACAGGTAATATAAAAACCTAAGAAAAACGTAAGAAAAAAGATATTTTATGTTCAGAAATAGAGCGTATAGTAAACAAAAATAATGCAAAAATAATGAAAAGCAGAAGTTGACAAGAGCTTGCGCGAGAAATATAATTATTTATGTATTGATAAAGAACTTGTTTGCATTAATATGTAATGAATTTGCATACAGGGAAGAGGAAGAGAAGATGACATTAAAAGATTGCTACATGCAGATGGGAGCAGATTACGAGGAAACCGTTCAGCGGCTTCGCAGTGAATCTCTGATTCAGCGGATCATTTTAAAATTTCCTCAGGATCCGAGCTATCAGGAGCTTTGCCAGGCACTGGCGGACGGAAATATTGAGGTTGCATTCCGTGCAGCTCATACATTAAAAGGCGTGTGCCAGAATCTTGGTTTTAAAAATCTGTACGAGCCAAGCGCCGAGCTGACCGAGCGGTTAAGACCGCTGCAGGAGACCGAGACGGATGATCTGATGCAGAAGGTGACGGAAGAATATAACCGCACCGTAAAAGCGATTGAGGATTTCCAGAACGCTTAAATTGAAGGAAGAAAACAAGGAGACATTGATCTGTGAGATGAGGAACACAGACCGGTGTCTCCTTTTTATGGAATTCTGTACAAGATGCGGGTTGACGGGAAAAAAGAAACATGATAATCTTTTTACATAAAAGCACAGCTTATGAAGAAGACTTGTTTAAAAAGAAAAACTTATAAGTATCTATAAGAAAAAACAAGGACGCTTTGCCGGAAAAATTCCGGCTGTGCAGGGCATATTCCATACCGAAAGGCAAGGCAGCCCAAATCTACAAAAGCAGGAGAAAAGCAATGAAAAAAGAAAAAAGTTCAGCTATGGGAACCCCGTACACCTTTGAAGGACGGATTCCGCTGAAGCAGGCGATTCCGCTTGGATTGCAGCACGTAATGGCGATGTTCGTAGGAAACCTCACCCCGCTTCTGATCATCATGGGAGCGTGCGGTCTGACGGCGGATGCGGGCTACGGTGCACTTCGTACGGCTCTTTTGCAGAATGCAATGACAGTAGCCGGTATTGTAACACTGGTACAGATGTTTTCGATTGGACCGATCGGCGGTAAAGTGCCGATTGTTATGGGTACATCTTCTGGATTCCTCGGCGTATTCAAGAGCGTGACAGCGTGCTGGGACAGGGCGCGCTGACGTACGGCGCTATCCTTGGTGCGACAATTGTCGGCGGTCTGTTTGAGGGCGTGCTTGGCGTCTGTTTAAAGCCGCTTCGTAAATTTTTCCCGTCGGTTGTTACCGGCTGTGTCGTTATGGCGATCGGTCTTTCGCTGATTCCGGTTGGAATCAATTATCTCTGCGGCGGTTCCGGAACGAACGATTACGGTTCCATACAGAACCTGTTCCTTGGCATGGTCGTTCTGATTGTAACGCTGGCACTGAAGCACTTTACAAATCCGAAGGGAATCTTAAGCACGGCTTCAATTCTGATCGGTATTTTAGTCGGCTACGTGGTAGCTATTATTATGACCATGGTTCTGCCGCATACCGGAACGGCGGTTCTTGAGGATGGAAGCACTGTTTCCTATACATATTCCTGGGTTGTCAATTTCCAGCAGGTAAAAGATGCGTCCTGGTTCGCACTCCCTGGTATTGCAGGCTTTGGAAAACTGGCTGAGGTAAAACCAGTCTTCCGTGTGGAGGCAATTCTCCCGGTAGCGATCATGTTCATCGTAACAACCGTTGAGACGGTCGGCGATATCTGCGCCTGCGTAGAGAGCGGTATGGACCGCGAGGCAACCGATTCTGAGCTTTCCGGCGGTATCATCTGCGACGGTCTCGGATCCAGCTTTGCAGCAGCACTCGGCGTTCTCCCGAATACTTCTTTTGCACAGAACGTCGGCATTATTTCGATGACAAAAATCGTAAACCGTATGGCACTTTCCTGCGGAGCCATTTTCCTGATCCTCTGCGGACTCTGCCCGAAGATTGCAGCATTTGTATCCATTATGCCGCAGTCCGTACTCGGCGGTGCAGCCGTTATGATGTTTGCGTCAATTCTGGTTTCCGGTATCCAGCTCATCACAAAAGAGCCGATTACGAGCCGTGAGATCACGATCGTTTCTGTTGCACTGGGTCTTGGCTACGGCCTTGGTTCCACAGCGGGAGCAACTTCTGAGCTTCCTTATTATATCCAGCTGATTTTCGGCGGCTCCGGTATTGTTCCGGCAGCTGTTGCGGCGATTGTACTGAATATTATTATTCCAAAAGAGAAGAAAAAAGCAGAATAAAGAACAAAAAAGAAAAAGAACCTCTTATGTTTCCGGAAAGAAGTATTTCCGGGGAGAGATAAGAGGTTCTTTTTTATTGTGCTGCCCGGCATTCGGAGGGAACTGCCGGTAGAAGGCTCTGCAGGTAAAATGTCTGAAAATACGAGAAATATACAAAATGACGGAAAAAGCACAAAAAATCCGTCAATAGATAAAAGAATAACGAAAAAGAAAAAGTCAAGATTGACTATAAATTTTAAAATAGTGTACAAAATCGACAATATGAATTAAAAAAACGAAATAGATTGTGAAAAATACATAAAAAATGCTTGTCAAAACGGGTGGAAGAGAGGTGTAATTATTGCATAAAAAAGTGTGACGAAAATGTGAAAGTTTTAGGCAAAACGTATGATTAAAAACAATGGATTCTTCGTAAGCCTGGACAAAAGCAACAACGGAGCACGCAAAAAGAACGTAAATCACAAGGAGGACACCAAATGAAAAAGAAAGTAATTTCTGCATTACTGGCAAGCACCATGATCGTAAGCCTGGTAGCATGTGGCAGCACTGGAGGAGACAGTTCTGACACAAACAGCAAGAGCAGCGGCACAACAGCATCAAGTACGGCAGGCGGCGATGAAGCAAAGGATACCTCATCGGACAGCGGCTCCGGCGATGCAGCAGGTTCTGGTGACTGGGTTGCAGCAGCTGATGAAGCAGATGATGCAGTACCGGGTGAAAATGACGATCGTGCGTTTGCAAAATTTGATCATGTCGTAGAAGTACATTATGGATATCAGATCGACCCGAAGGATACCACACTTCCGGACGGCGATTCCGTAGATAACAACCAGTACACCAGATACCTTCTGGATAACTACAACATCAAAGTTGTTTGCGACTGGACTGCAGGTAATGCATCTGACTTCCAGCAGAAAGTATCTCTGGCAATCGCATCTGCTTCCCTTCCGGATGCAGTCGTTGCACCAACCCGTAACTACCTGGTACAGGCAGCAAGAGCAGATCTTCTTGCAGACCTCTGGCCGGAGTTCAACCAGTACGCATCCAAACAGGTAAAAGAAATCATCGAGACTACCGAAGGACGTGCGATCAACAATGCAACCGTAGACGGAACCTTCTGTGCACTGCCAAACATATCGGTAGATACCGATGGTGTTTACCTGTACTTTATCCGTCAGGACTGGCTGGATCAGTTAGGACTGGAAGTTCCGAAGACCGTAGATGAACTCGGCGAAGTAGCTCAGAAATTTAAAGACGCAGGTCTCAGCCCGGATTATGCAATCGCAGGTATTGATAACGGCGGAAGAACCTACTCCAACTTCCTGAACTCCTCCAACAACGGATACGGTTTCAATGCTGTATATCAGGCATTCAATGCAACACCGGGATATTTTCTGAAAGATGATTCCGGCGAACTGTACTGGGGAACTACAACAGATGAAATGAAAGAAGCCCTTACCACCTTACATGACTGGTATGAAAAAGGCTCATCAACCCGGAGGTTGGAACCACAACCAACGGCGACAATGCAAACAATGTTAAGAACGGAACCTGCGGTATCTTCATGGGACCATGGTGGAGCCTTGGATACGGAAACCCGGATTCCTTCCGTAACGATAACAATGCAAACTGGCAGGCATATCCGCTGTACACCAAAGACGGTGAGTGGAATATTCATATGAAAGACGTTGGAACCACTTATACTATGGTAAACAAAAACGCATCGGATGATGTGAAGAAAGCCATTGTTATCATGAACAACGTACTCGTTCGTGATGAGTCTACCTTCGATACTTCTGTAGCAATCGGCTGGTATCCGCTGCGTAACACCATGGCAGCTACCGACGAGTGCGAGTATGAGTATGATGCACTGATGGGAATCATCAAAGGCGAAGCAAGCGCAGATGATTATCAGCAGGGCGGAAGCAAATTCAACGGTCTGTATAAGAACCTGGTAAACGATGCCGCAACTCTGAAAGACGTTATCTCTGAGGACTATGACGGATCCAGAGATCTGGCAGTAACCGATATGGATGTCAACACCAACAACGGACAGTTCAACAGATTCTATGCACTGCTGATTGGTGATCGTCCATACGCAACACTTGAGCCGGATCACAAGATCTATTCTGAACTGTACTACACCATCGACGGAATGGATACCTACTGGACCCAGATTTCTGACCTGGAAGACAAGAGTATCCTTCAGTTCATCACTGGTGCGAAGAGCCTTGACGAGTGGGATCAGTTCTGCACCGACTGGCATGTACAGGGTGGTGATCAGATCCTTGAGCTGGTAAAAGATTACCTGGCTGAGTAACTAATGTAAATGTATGATGTGGAGGGTGGGGTACAGGAAAGCCTGTACCCCACTACTTTAAAAAAATGACATCAAAGGAGGAGCTTGCCGTGAAGAAGAAAAAAGGCCATCTCGGGCTGTCAAATTCCTTTCACTATACGTTAATGGTTCTGCCGGGTTATATCTGGCTGTTTATGTTTTCTATCGTTCCGATGGTTGGTATTGTAATGGCATTCCAGGATTACAATCCGAGCAAAGGATGGTTCGGCTCTCCGTGGGTAGGTTTGAAATGGTTTAAATACCTGACCGTTATCCCGGATGCAAAACGGGCACTTGTCAATACTCTGATTATTGCAATCGCAAAGGTTATCCTGAATATCATCATTCCGCTGGTGTTCGCACTGCTGCTGAATGAGGTAAAGAATATGAAGTTCAAAAAGACGGTTCAGACGATCGTATATCTGCCGCACTTCGTATCCTGGGTTATCCTTGCAAACATCATCACCAATATCCTTGGCGCAAACGGAATTTTCAACACGGTCCGCAGCGCAATGGGTGCAACGGATACCGTTCTTCCGATGACCATGCCTGGCATCTTCCGTCAGTTACTGATCGGAACTGATGTATGGAAAGAGTTCGGTTACAACGCAGTTATTTATCTTGCAGCGCTGACCGGCATCAGCCGAGCCTTTACGAGGCAGCTGCAATCGACGGCGCAAGCCGCTGGAAACGTGTATGGCACATCACCATCCCGGGACTGGTTCCGACCATCGTTCTTCTGACCACACTGGCAATGGGCAACGTTCTGAATGCAGGTTTCGACCAGGTATTCAACATGTACAACCAGCTGGTTATTGAAACTGGTGATATCATCGATACATACGTATACCGTATTGGTATTACAAACATGCAGTTCTCGCTGGCTACTGCAGCAGGTCTCTTTAAATCTGTTGTCAGCTTCGTGCTGGTTGTTACTTCTTATGTTTGTGCTTACAAGTTTGCTGATTACAAGATTTTCTAAGGAGGGCAGAAATTATGATAGAAAGCAAGAGTTTTGGCAGCAAAGCGTTTAAAGTCATAAATGCTATCATCCTGATTCTCCTGGCATTCAGCTGTTTTTATCCGTTATGGTATACGTTCTGCGTATCTATTTCTTCAAAAGCAGCCGCTGAGGGCGGTCTTGTAACGATTTACCCGATCGGATCAAACGTAAAATCCTACAGCCTGATTATGGGTGATTCCGCATTCTGGAATTCCTTCTGGATTTCCATCAAGCGAGTTGTGATTGGAACCATATGGACCATGGTTGTCCTGATTATGATGTCCTATCCGCTGGCAAAGAGCAAAACAGAGTACAAACCGAGAAACGTCCTGATGTGGATCCTGGTATTCTGTATGCTGTTCAATGGTGGTACCATTCCGTGGTTCATCACCGTTAAAAATTATGGTATGATCGATACGATGGCAGCACTGGTTCTGGCTGGTTCTGTTCCGGTATTCAACGTACTCCTGATGATGAACTTCTTCCGCGGCATCCCGGGAGACCTCGAGGAGGCAGCCCGTGTAGACGGCGCCGGCCCGTGGCGTATCCTGTGGCAGATCGTAGTTCCGTGTTCCAAACCGGTTATCGCAACCATCGTCCTCTTCACATCTGTTGGTTACTGGAACGAGTATTTCCAGGGCCTGGTATTAATGAACAAGGAGACGAACTATCCGTTACAGACCTACATCCGTCAGATCTCCGTTCAGATCCCGGTAGGCGTAACCCTGACCGCAGAGCAGTATCAGCAGTTAGCACAGAACTCCAACAAATCTCTGGAGGCAGCAAAGGTATTCATCGCCCTTGTTCCTATGCTGATTGTATATCCGTTCCTGCAGAAATACTTTGTAACCGGTATTACACTGGGAGCAGTAAAAGAATAAGAGAAAACGCAGAAAAAGCGGCTTCTGAATCGAAACAGGAAGCCGCTTTTTGCGCTTTTTTCTTGCGTCCGGGGAGAAAACAGCGTAAGATAAAAAGGTATTGAGGTGAAAAACAAAATGTTTCTGGAGGGGATTTTATCATGAAAATACTTACATTCGGAGAACTGATGCTGCGTTTAAAAACACCGGAGCATCTGAAAATACTGCAGGCAGATACCTTTGAAGCCAGTTACGGCGGCGCGGAGGCGAACGTCGCGGTTTCTCTGGCAACACTCGGGAACGATGTTTCCTACGTGACAAAAGTGCCGGAGCACCAGGTCGGACAGGCGGCCATCAATGAAATCCGCCGGTTCGGTGTGGATACGACCCGTGTTCTGCGGGGCGGCGGCCGCGTCGGTATTTACTATTTTGAAAAGGGAACCAACATCCGACCGACGAGCGTGGTTTATGACCGCGCCTACAGCGCGATCGCGATGGCAGAAGCGGAGGAGTTTGACTGGGAAAAACTGCTCGAGGGCGTGGATCTCTTTTATTTCTCCGGTATCACGCCGGCCATCAGCTGCGAGATCGAAAAGACGCTGGAGATCGCTCTTATGCTCTGCAAAGAGAAAAAAATTCAGGTGGTATGTGATCTCAACTACCGCGGAAAAATGTGGTCAGCAAAGGACGCACAGCGCGTCATGCGCCGTCTGATGTCTTACGTGGATGTCTGCATTGCAAATGATGAGGACTTTGAATCATCGCTTGGCATTCCGGCGTATGATGGAGATATGTCGCGCGGCATTGAACAGATCGAGTCTTACAAAGAGGGCATGCTGGAAATTCAGAAACAGTTCCCGAACTGTAAAGCAGTTGCGAGTGTGCTGCGCAATCTCTACACCGTGGAGGACGGCGACTGGATGGGAATTTACCTGAAAGACGGAAAATTCTATGAGAGCCCGGTTCACAAAGTACACAGCTTTGAGGCAGTCGGAGCCGGTGATGCGTTTGGTGCAGGACTGATTCACGCGATGGCGCATGATTTTGCGCCGCAGAGAACCATCGATTTTGCGATTTCTGCAAGCGTCTTAAAGCTGATGATTCAGCACGATGCCAACGTGGTCAGCGAAAAAGAGATTGAGCAGATCATGAAGCAGGGCGGAACAAATCTGCAGAGATAGAGGAAACAAAAAGATTCCGAGAGTACATACAGGACAGCAGGAGGAATAAAACTTGAAGAAACGGAATATTATATTAATAGGAATGCCGGGAGCCGGCAAAAGCAGCGTTGGAGTTATCCTTGCAAAGGCTTTGGGGTATGAGTTTATTGATACGGATCTTGTGATCCAGCATCGGGAGAAACGTCTTCTGCGCGAGATTATTGCAGATGAGGGAAATGAAGGCTTTCTTGCGATTGAGAATGAGGTCAATGCGACTCTGGAAGCCGATGAAAGCGTCATTGCACCGGGCGGCAGCGCCATTTACGGAAAAGAGGCGATGGAGCATTTTAAAGAGATTGGAATAATCGTTTACCTGAAGCTGTCGTATGAGGATCTGGCAAAGCGTCTTGGAAACCTGAAGGGACGCGGCGTTGTGCTGAAAGAGGGTCAGACGCTCAAAGATCTTTACGATGAGAGAAGTAAACTGTATGAACAGTATGCCGAGATTACGGTCGATGAGAGCGGAAAGGATATCCAGGGCACGATTCTGGCACTTCGCGAGCAGATTGGCATGTAAGAAGGAACGGGTGGAATATTCGGAGAATTTTCAAAAACATAATATTACGTAATAATAAGGAAAATGTTCTGAAAGTTAGAAATTACATATAACGTTTCTCTGAATATTCCTGACCGGAAACGGTGGAAAAAAACGGAAATAGTACGGAATATATTAAAATTGATTTACAAAATATTAGATTTGAGTTAAGATAAGGGGAGACTGAAAAATCACTGCGGGGAGCAGTGCGTTTCAGTGAGTCCGGAGTGTGTAAAAAAAACAGCAGAACAGACTTTGAATCGTTATTTCGGATAAAACACACTCATTAAGTTATGAAAAAGAAAATTTGAGGTGAATATATGGAACAGTATGTCATCAGAGGTGGAAATCCTCTTGTGGGCGAAGTGGAAATCGGGGGAGCAAAAAACGCGGCGCTTGCAATTCTTACGGCAGCAACGATGACCGATGAGACGGTCCTGATCGAAAACCTGCCGGATGTCAGTGATATTAATGTACTTCTGGAAGCAATCGCAGAGATCGGAGCCACCGTGGACCGCATCGACCGCCATACCGTGCGGATCAATGCAGCAACCATCGGAGATCTGAGCGTTGATTATGAATATATCAAAAAAATCCGTGCGTCTTATTATCTTTTAGGCGCGCTGCTTGGAAAATACAAAAGAGCGGAAGTTCCGCTTCCGGGCGGATGTAACATTGGAAGCCGTCCGATCGACCAGCATTTAAAGGGATTCCGCGCACTCGGTGCTGAGGTAAGCATCCGTCATGGCGCAATCGTGGCAAGTGCGGCAGATCTGCATGGAAGCCACATTTTCCTGGATATGGTTTCCGTTGGAGCCACCATCAACATCATGATGGCAGCTTCGATGGCAAGAGGAAATACAACGATTGAGAATGCAGCGAAAGAGCCACACGTTGTCGATGTGGCGAACTTCCTGAACAGCATGGGAGCAAACATCAAAGGAGCAGGAACCGATGTGATCCGGATCAAGGGTGTCGATACCCTGCACGGAACCAGCTATGCGGTCGTACCGGATATGATCGAGGCAGGTACGTATATGTTTGCAGCAGCAGCTACAAAGGGCGATGTGCTGATTAAAAACGTGATTCCAAAGCATCTGGAAGCAACAACCGCAAAGCTCGAGGAGATTGGCTGCGACGTAGAAGAGTTTGACGATTCCATCCGTGTGAGCGCAAGCAAACGTCTGGGCAGAACACACGTAAAGACACAGCCGTATCCGGGTTACCCGACCGATATGCAGCCGCAGATTGCGGTTACACTGGCACTGGCAAACGGTACGAGTATTGTAACAGAGAGTATTTTTGAAAATCGTTTTAAATATGCGGATGAGCTGGCACGTATGGGCGCCTGTATTAAAGTAGAAGGCAACACGGCGATCATCGACGGCGTAGAGAAATTTACCGGAGCAGAGGTTTCCGCACCGGATCTTCGCGCCGGAGCAGCACTTGTTATTGCAGGTCTTGCAGCAGAGGGTGTTACCGTGGTGGATGATATTGTATACATTCTGCGCGGATACGAGGACTTCGACGGAAAGCTCCGTGGACTCGGCGCTGAAATTGAGCGTGTGAATAATGCAAAGGACATCCAGAAATTCCGGTTAAGAGCGTAAAAACAGTATAAAACAAATGTTGACAAAAAGGACGGTGCAATAAAAGGTACCGTTCTTTTATTTTACTTTATTGCGAAGAAATTGGCTTAAATTTTACTACTATTATTGTGAATTATTTTTTACCTTTCAAAGCTGAGGCGGTCAGTGTTGGTAAAAAAAGATATTTAAAAAGGTACAAATTTATATCGGAAATGAGGAACGTCCGAATATAGAAAATTACCTTTCCTCTGTGCAGATGGGATTGTGGATGCCATTATCCAGAGCGCACGGTAAAACACCGCGGGAACCATGGCAGTATGGAGATATGGCATTAAAAGAAGTAAAAAAATGGATTAACTTCAGACATCGACTTGTGCCATATCTTTATCACGCAGCCTGCCAGAGTCATCAGTCTGGTATTCCAATGATTCGTCCGCTTGTGATGGAATATCCGAAAGATCCAATCGCAAAGATACAGAATCTGTCTTATATGCTTGGTGATGCATTGCTTATTTCACCCGGATTTGACAGAGATGAATATGAACTGTATCTTCCGGAAGGCCGGTGGCAGGATATTGAAAGTAAAGAAGTATTGCATGTGCCTGCACAACTATGGAAACAGGAAGATCTTGAATTTATGACATTTCAAAAAAAAGATGTTGATTAGCTATTGTGCACAAAATAGATGCATAAGAATGTGAACAAATGGATAAAAAGAAAAAAGCTGAAATCATAAGAACTGACTTGACAAAAGAGATTTATCTGTGCTATATTCAACTACAGTTGTAGTGTGTAACTCGATTTTTGGAGGCATTAACTATACATAACAGGAATTGTTTATGTGGGTTAGTGTCTCTTTTTTGTACTCTGTTTTAGAAAAAGAGTACAGACCGGCTAAAAAGATGCAAAACCGCAGAAACTCTTCTTGTAAAAAGTATAAACTACACAAGGAGTAAAAAAATGAAGGACAAAATTTTTAGTGTTCTGCAGCGAGTGGGAAGAAGCTTTATGCTCCCGATCGCAATCCTTCCGGTAGCCGGACTTTTACTGGGAATCGGAAGCTCATTTACCAATGCAACCACGATTGAAACGTACGGTCTGACAAGCTTGCTCGGCAACGGCACAATTCTTCATGCGCTGTTGGTGATCATGAACAAAGTAGGAAGTGCGGTGTTTGATAACCTGCCTCTGATTTTTGCGGTAGGTGTTGCAATTGGTATGGCAAAGAAGGAAAAAGAGGTTTCTGCCCTGTCAGCCGTTATTGCATATTTCGTTATGAATACAGCGATTAACGCAATGCTGACTATTACGGGTCAGATTCTGGAAAACGGAGAAATTGCAGAATCCGTTCTGGAAGGAACCATCACTTCTGTCTGCGGTATTCAGTCGCTGCAGATGGGTGTGTTTGGCGGTATTATTGTCGGTCTTGGAGTCGCAGCACTTCATAATCGATTTTACCGGATCCAGCTTCCGAATGCACTTTCTTTCTTTGGAGGTACTCGTTTTGTACCGATTATTTCTACGATCGTCTATATGTTTGTGGGAATTTTAATGTATTTTGTATGGCCGGTTGTACAGAACGGCATTTATGCGCTGGGTGGCCTGGTAACCGGCTCCGGTTATGTCGGAACGCTGATTTTCGGTCTGATTAAACGGGCACTGATTCCATTTGGTCTGCATCACGTATTTTATATGCCGTTCTGGCAGACGGCAGTCGGAGGTACCATGGAAGTGGCAGGACAGATGGTGCAGGGCGGACAGAATATTTTCTTCGCACAGCTTGCGGATTCTGCGAATATCGCACATTTCAGTGCAGATGCAACGAGATATTTCTCCGGAGAATTTATTTTTATGATTTTCGGACTTCCGGGAGCGGCACTTGCCATGTACCATTGTGCGAAACCGGAGAAGAAAAAAGCAGCAGGCGGTCTGCTTCTTTCCGCAGCACTTGCGTGTATGGCAACCGGTATCACAGAACCGCTGGAATTCTCGTTCCTGTTTGTTGCACCGGCGTTGTTTGTCGTGCAGGTTATTCTTGCGGGAACAGCTTATATGATCGCACACATCCTGAATATCGCAGTAGGTCTTACCTTTTCCGGCGGACTTCTGGACTTCTTCCTGTTCGGTATTCTGCAGGGAAATGAAAAGACAAGCTGGATGAGGGTGATTCCGGTCGGCATTCTTTATTTCTTCCTGTATTATTTTATCTTCAAATTCATGATTAAAAAGTTTGATTTTAAGACACCGGGTCGTGAGGATGATGATGTGGAAACCAAGCTTTATACGAAAGCAGATGTAAAAGCAAGAAAAGAGGCGCAGAACGATGGGGTGGCATCGGAAGATGCATGAGTGAAGCAATCACAAAAGGTCTTGGCGGAAAGAAAAATATTTCGGATGTGGACTGCTGTGCAACAAGACTGCGCTGTACTGTTCATGATGCAGCGAGAGTCAGCGATGGTATTTTAAAGGCGACAGGGGCATCTGGCGTTGTGCATAAAGGAAATGGTGTACAGGTTATTTACGGACCGAATGTAACTGTGATAAAATCAAATTTAGAGGATTATCTGGAAAAAGCTCCGAATACGTATGCGGAAGCAGAAAATACACCAACCCAAAAAGAGGCGGAACCGACGCAGGAAACAAAAGAACAGAAGGTTGTGGATACGATTACTGTCTGCAGCCCGATAAGCGGACTGGCAGCCGACCTTTCTACTGCGCCGGATGAAGCGTTTGCGGAAAAGATGATGGGAGACGGCGCTGTTGTGACACCGGAAGATCCTTATGTGCGTGCTCCGGAGGACGGAGAAGTCGCGTTTGTTTTTGACACAAAACATGCGATTGGATTTGTAACCGATTCCGGGGTCAGCCTTCTGATTCATGTCGGAATTGATACAGTAAAACTGAACGGAGAGGGATTTGAGGCACTGGTAGAAAGCGGTCAGACCGTGAAAAAAGGTGATCCGATGCTGAAGCTGGATCTGGAATATCTGAAAACACATGCGCCGTCGGTTACATCACCGGTTCTTTGCACAGAGCTGGAGGAGAACCAGAGAATCCGTCTTTTGACAGACGGACCGGTAAAAGCAGGAGATCCTTTATTTGCGATTGAGATCCTCGCGTAAGCTGTGCCTTAAAAACGGGTGAGAAGAATGTACAGGATAGCAAAAACACTGAACCACAATTCATTTATTGGTGTGGAAGAAGAAAATAACCGGGAATATCTGGTCATGGGGAAAGGAATTGCATTTGGGAAAAAAACGGGGCAGCGTGTACAGCCGGGAGACGATGCCCGCATTTATTCCCTGACAGAGATGACGGAGCGAGGAAATGCCAGAACCATTGTACAGGGCGTTTCTCCGCTCAGCCTGGAGCTGGCGAGTGCCGTGCTTGACGAGGCAGAAAAGGAATTTGGAAAAATTGACCGTTCCATCGTCTTTCCAATGGCAGATCATCTGGATTTTGCTGTCCGGCGGATTCAGAACGGTGAGCAGATCAGCAATCCGCTCACCGACGATATCCGTGTGATGTTTTACAAAGAGTATAAAGTTGCTTCCTGTATCAGGGAGCTTTTAAAAGAACGGCTTCAGATCGAAATTGATGAACATGAAATCGGCTATCTTGCACTTCATGTTCATTCGGCAATTGTGGAGGAAAATGTTTCACAGGCCATGGAAGTGGCAAGAGCAGTCCGGGAGAGCATTTCTTTGGTGGAGCATATCACCGGGCATACCATCGATGTGATGTCGTTGTCGTATAACCGTATGATGAACCATATCCGCTATATGGTTGCAAGAGCGGTCAGTGGGGAAAAACTGAAAGTAAATATGAATGACTACATGTCCGTAAAGTTTCCGAAAGCCTTTCAGGCGGCGAAACGAATCTGTGAGGAGATGGAAAAGAGGCTGAAACTTCCGATGGAGGAGATCGAAATTGGATATCTCGCTATGCACATAGAACGGATTATGGACAGAGAAGAAGGAGAATAAAAGCATGAAATCATTTGAATATACCATTAAAGATGAACTGGGAATCCACGCAAGACCGGCAGGAATGCTGGTAAAGGAGGCAAAAAATTTTGCATCGGAATGCACCATCACAAAAGATGGGAAAACGAAAAAACTGACTCAGCTGATGATGCTAATGTCACTTGGCGTAAAGCAGGGAGATACCGTAACCGTTGCAGCAAACGGAGAGGACGAAGATGCAGCGATTGAGACGCTGAAAGCGTTTTTTGAAGTAAATCTGTAAAAAATACGCTCGGAGGATAAAAAATGCAGTGTTTTCAGGGGAAATCCGTATATAAAGGAATTGTTATGGGACCGGTTGCGGTTCTGAAGAAAAATGATTACCAGGTTAAAAGAGCCCGGATTGAAGATCCGGAAGCAGAAGTGAAGCGTGTGGAAGAAGCCGTGGAGGTTTCGAAAAAACAGCTTGGCAGACTGTATGACAAGGCAGTCCGGGAAGTTGGAGAGGCAAGTGCGGCGATCTTTGAAGTCCATCAGATGATGCTGGAGGATGAGGACTATCTGGAATCAATGGAGAACATGATCCGGACAGAACTGGTAAATGCAGAATATGCAGCGGCAGCAACCGGCGATAATTTTGCAGAGATGTTTGCAGCTATGGATGATGAATATATGAAGGCACGTTCCGCAGATGTAAAAGATATTTCCGAACGTCTGGTCCGCAATTTAAGCGGAGAGGGAGATAACGACCTGAGCTCTATGGAACCATCTATTATAGTGGCAGACGATTTAAGTCCGAGTGAAACTGTACAGATGGACAAAGAAAAAATACTTGCGTTTGTGACTGTACATGGATCTACCAATCTCATACTGCGATTCTTGCGCGAATGATGAACATTCCGGCGTTAATCGGTGTCCCGATGGATTTAAACGGTCTGAAAACAGGCATGACGGCCGTTGTAGACGGTTTTTCAGGTCAGGTTATCTTTGAACCTGAGGAGGACGTACAGAAAGAAACCGAAAAAAGAATGCAGGAAGAAGCAGAAAAACAGAAGCTTCTTGAGGAGCTGAAAGGAAAAGAAAATGTTACACCGGATGGCCGTAAGATCAACATCTATGCAAATATCGGCAGTGTTGGTGACCTTGGCTATGTGATGGAAAATGACGCCGGTGGAATCGGACTTTTCCGAAGTGAATTCCTCTATCTTGGAAGAAATGATTTCCCAACGGAGGAAGAACAGTTTCAGGCATATAAACAGGCCGTGCAGACCATGGCAGGCAAAAAAGTGATTATCCGTACGCTGGATATCGGGGCAGATAAGCAGGTAGAATACTTTAATCTTGGAAAAGAAGAAAATCCGGCGCTTGGGTACCGTGCAATCCGGATTTGCCTGAAACAGCCGGAAATTTTTAAAGCGCAGCTTCGCGCATTGTTCCGCGCGGCCGTTTACGGAAACCTTTCTGTCATGTATCCGATGATCACATCAACAGAAGAGGTAGAAAAAATCTACGCAATTGTTGCAGAGGTAGAGGAAGAGCTGAAAGCACAGGAAGTGCAGTATAAAATTCCGGAGCAGGGCATTATGATCGAGACACCGGCAGCCGTGATGATCAGCGACCGTCTGGCGGAAATGGTGGATTTCTTCAGCATCGGAACGAATGACCTGACGCAGTATACCCTGGCGATTGACCGTCAGAATGAGCAGCTGGATGATTTCTACAATCCACACCATGAAGCCGTTCTTCGGATGATTCGCATGGTGGTGGAAAATGCACACAAATGCGGAAAATGGGCAGGAATCTGCGGGGAGCTCGGTGCAGATCTGACATTGACGGAGCAGTTTGTACGAATGGGAGTGGATGAGCTTTCTGTTGCTCCGTCCATGATTCTGAAGCTGCGGAAGATTGTCCGCGAGATGAAAGCAGAAGAGTAGAAGAAACGATACAGCAGATAAGAAAAGAAACTATAGAGTGGATTTTCGGTACAGCTAAAGAACAGCATGGATTTTGATATACGCAGTATGTAGGAACAGCATGGATGGAAGTCAACTACCCATGACCTTTAGGTCGTGGGTAGTTGACTGAAAACACCATTATTTCCTTGATTACCTTACCTATACGAGTGAGTATATGAAAAATTACACATTTTAAAAAATTTAATTTTCAGCAAGTTAAATAAAATTTTCGGAACTTTATTGTGAAACGCTATATATTGTAAAAAAATAACAGGCATGTTACAATAGTTTCAAGAAAATAACAAAAATTTAAAATAATAGAGGTGTTTCCCATAAACTAATTTAGAAATGATAAGTTGAAGCAAAGATTTAGGATAGATAATAAGGAGGCACTATTATGAAAATAAGACATGCCACAGCTTTATTACCATTGATTCTTTTGGTTGGTTGCGCATTAAATGGAGAAAATCAAATCAGAAAACTAGATTTGAAAGGACTTTGTACAAAAGAACAGATTTTTCAGTATGAAGATTTTAGTTGGGGAATGGATACAGAAGAAACTTTTAATCAAAGTTCTTTAAAATTTGATGAGAAAGATTTGGGACAGACCCAAGATAGCGCAAAAACATATACAAGTGAAGAGGAACTTTCTCTTGACAATGCAAAAGCGAACATGAATCTGGAATTTTCCAATGATCAATTAAATCAAGTGTCATTTACTTTCTATCTTGAGAAAGATGCGAAAGAATGGATTCAAAAAGAAGTCGATGAACTGAATTCTTTATATGGAGACGTAGAGACAACTGGATTAGATAACCAGACTTACCAGTGGAGTGGGGAACAGAATACCGTTCTACAAATGGTGGTTTTTTCAAAAAATGATGAAAAGGCTACTGTTATTTTGAGTGTAGCATCATTTGAATATTCCATTGGATCATAGTGTAAGTTTCCCTCCCTAGGAGCCTGTGAAAAAAAGCATAAATTTAATTTCTTAAAAGAGTTGTATACGAATGTAGAATGATGTATAGTATTTGCGAGAGGCACCTTCTTTCGTAAATGTTGCAATGTTTGTTTAGGCACTTTCATTATACAACACGAACGATTTAAGGTGTCTTTCTTTTTATACAAAATCACGAACTTGCTCACTTATAGTACAAAAGATAAACCGATCATCTTCGCATTCCACGGATATCCGACTCTGATCCACGAGCTGACCTATGAGCGTCACAACCACAACATGTCCGTTCACGGCTATCAGGAGGAGGGTACCATTACAACTCCATTCGATATGCGTGTACAGAACAAGATTGACCGTTTCAAGGGTGCTCACCTGATCCAGAAGATGAACGACAAACTCATCGAGCACAAACAGTACATCGCTGAGTACGGTCAAGACCTCGAAGAGATCCGCAACTGGGAGTGGCATAAATAAGATCTGCTGATCTTTCCATGACCTTGAAATCTTTCATAACAAAAATAAGGAGGCGTTTCTGCAATCCGAAAGGAGAGCGGGGACGCCTTCTTTTTTGCACTTTTTGTCAGAAATGCTCAAATTTATAATGTTTTATTTTAATAAAAAATAAAATTTATACAAATAATTGTAATGAAATAAGGAAAATTTTAAGAAAGTATGGTATAGTATGAGTACTAATGAAAATTTTTGCGCATTCCCGGGACGGAAGAAGGGAAGGAAAAAGAGAGTTGAAAAAATGGAAGAGAAAAGGGCTATGAGATGAAGAAAAGCAGATTTACAGACCGGACAAAATGGAAGATCATCATCGTTCTGATGGTTGGAATGGTCGTTGTGGCACTGTTTCTGCAGGCAGGGATTCTGATGTACGTCAACAGTAAAAATTTGGACAAGACGTCACAGATGCTGCTGGATCAGTCGATCAGCATTATTGAGAAAAATCAGAAGAATGAGATAGATCTGATCAGGTCGATGAAGGAAGATTATGTTATCCGTGCGCGGGCAGTGTCGTACATTCTGGAGTCGAGGCTGGAAGCGGAAAATGATACGGAGGAGCTGCAGAAAATCGCGTCGCTGATGTCGATTGACGAAATTTATCTGTTTGATGCGACGGGAAAAATTTACAGCGGAACAAAACAGGAGTACTATGGATACAGCTTTGACTCCGGCGAGCAGATGGAGTACTTTAAGCCGATGCTGGAGAATAAGGGTCTTACGATGTGCCAGGATATCACGCCGAACACCTCGGAGGGAAGGAGCATGATGTATGCGATCACCTGGAACAGCACAGGAGATAAGATGATTCAGGTCGGAATCGAACCAGTGCGGCTTCTGGCGGAGATCAAACAGAATGATGTATCGACCGTAGTGAGCAATATGCCGATGTATCAGGGCATGAATCTTTACGTGGCAGATCTCGATACCCATGAATCCTGGGTGCAACGGATGAGAATACGATCGGAAAGAAGCTGGAAGCATCGGTATGCCGCGGGCGTACCTCGGCGGAACAAAGATGGTGAGCGGAATTGTAAAAATCCACGGAGAGAAATACAACTGCGTTTTTGAACCGTTGGGAGAATACCTGGTTGGTGTTACCTTTGCGGTATCTGCGGATAATGAGAGCAACCTGATTGCGATTCTGATGGTTGCGCTGTATCTGTGCATTGCGTGTGCAATCCTGCTGTATCTGGTTTCGCGGGTTCTGAAAGCAAACCGGGAGAAAAAAGAGCAGTACGGTATTCTGGCGTCGATGGCAGAGATTTATTATCGGATGTATCTGGTAAATCTGGAACAGGATTCCGTCATTGCCTATTCCGACCAGACGGAGGAACAGGAGACCGGAAAGATTTACCGGAATGCGGATCAGAGAATGCATGAGATTATGGCGGAGACCGTCATTGAGGCGTACCAGGAGCAGGCGGATCAGTTCGTAGATCTGCACACGGTTGCGGAGCGCATGAAGGGAAAGAAAATTATCTCCGGAGAGTTTGTAGGAAAGGATTTTGGCTGGTTCCGTGCATCGTTTGTTACGATCCGGGCAGACATCAATGAGAAGCCGGTGAAGGCAATTTTCACGATTCAGAGCATTGAAAATGAGAAGAAGAAAGAAGAGATGCTTATCGAGACATCGAATACGGATGAACTGACGGGATGTCTGAACCGCAGAGCATATGAGAAGGATATCCGCGGGCTGCGGCCATCGACGGAGTTTGTCTATGTTTCCATGGATGTCAACGGACTGAAAATTGTGAACGACAGTCTTGGCCATGCGGCGGGAGATGAACTGCTGCGCGGGGCATCGTACTGCATCCGGAAGTCGTTTGATGACTATGGAAAGGTTTACCGGATCGGCGGCGATGAGTTTGTCGCGATTCTCTTTATAAATTCACAGTGGATGCAGGAAATACGTCACGAGTTTGTGGAAACGGTGGAGTCCTGGAAGGGTGAGCGGATCGATTCCATGACGATTTCGTACGGTATTGTCTCAAGCCGTGAGAAAGAGTGGGAGTCCGTACACGAGATAGCGCATGCAGCGGATATCCGCATGTATGAGAAAAAGGCGATGTATTACAGCCGGAACGGCGTGGACCGGAGAGGACAGCCGGCCGCGTATATTGCGCTCTGCAAGCTGTATCCGAAGGTGTTGAAAATCAATCTGAACAAGGACAGCTACCGGATCCTGAGCTGGGAACCGCCGAAGACGGAGGACGGAGCACCGACGAGTCTGTCATCCTGGCTGGAGCATCTGTCTGCGGCTGACCGGATTGTACCGGAGGACAAAGACGAGTATCTTGCAAAAACAGATCTCGATGCGATCCGCCGGCGGTTTGATGAAACCAAGGCTGCGCAGACAATCACATATCACTGCGAGCAGGATGGAAAAGCGCGGACGGTGACGATTGAAATTGTGCCGACGGATGAATACACGCCGGAAAACAGGACGGGATTCCTTTACATTAAAGAACACGAAAAAGAAACATGATTTTTTGCTGCCCCGGGGCTTCGGAAATCCGCCAGAAGCTCCGGGGCAGTGTATTTTCCGGGATTTTGGCGGTTTGAGTCCGACACTTCTAAGAAAATGTCTCAATTCCTTTCATTTCCTCTTGACGAATGACGTATTTTGCGATAGTGTATCAGAGGAACAAAAAACAAAATCAAAAATTTAGTTGCTTTTCTCTTATTCAGAGTGGTGGAGATACATAGGATCTGTGAAACCACGGCAACCCCCAGACAGAATGGTCTGTACGAAGGTGCCAGCCTGAGCGAAATTTTCGAACAATAAGGGGATTTGAACATTACTATTCAGGTCCGCTTCGCTTGCGGATCTTTTTTATTGTTCAGAGATCTTATAGAAGATCAAAAGAGAAGAGAAGAAAAAAAGGAGAACGAGAATGGAAAAAAGACTGTTTACTTCTGAGTCTGTAACCGAAGGACATCCGGACAAAATCTGTGATGCCATTTCTGATGCGATTCTGGATGCGCTGCTTGAGCAGGATCCGATGAGCCGTGTAGCTTGCGAAACCTGTACTACAACAGGATACGTTATGGTAATGGGTGAGATTACATCCAACGCACACATTGATTTCCAGCAGGTTGTACGTGATACCGTTCGCGAAATCGGCTACGACCGTGCAAAATACGGATTTGACGCAGATACCTGCGCTGTTGTAACTGCAATTGACAAACAGTCCACCGATATCGCTATGGGTGTAGACAAAGCGCTCGAAGCAAAAGAGAACAATATGAGCGATGAGGAGATCGATGCCATTGGAGCAGGAGATCAGGGAATGATGTTCGGATTCGCAACCAACGAGACCGAAGAGTACATGCCATACCCGATCTACATGGCACACAAACTGGCTCGCCAGCTGACCAAAGTCCGCAAAGACGGTACTTTAACATACCTGCGTCCGGACGGAAAAACACAGGTAACCGTAGAGTACGATGAGAACGGCAAACCGTTCCGTCTTGATGCGGTTGTTCTTTCCACTCAGCATGATCCGGAAGTATCCCAGGAGCAGATTCATGAGGATATCAAAAAATACGTATTCGACGAAATCATTCCGGCAGACATGGTAGATGAGCACACCAAGTTCTTCATCAACCCGACCGGCCGTTTTGTAATCGGCGGACCTCACGGAGATTCCGGCCTCACCGGACGTAAGATCATCGTAGACACCTACGGCGGATACGCTCGTCACGGCGGCGGAGCTTTCTCCGGAAAAGACTGTACAAAGGTAGACCGTTCTGCAGCTTATGCAGCACGTTACGTAGCAAAGAATATCGTAGCAGCAGGTCTTGCCGACAAATGCGAGGTCCAGCTTTCCTACGCAATCGGTGTCGCTCATCCGACCTCTATCATGATCGACAGCTACGGCACAGGAAAACTGTCCGACAACAAACTGACCGATATCGTTCGTGAGAACTTCGACCTTCGTCCGGCTGGAATCATCAAAATGCTGGATCTGCGCCGTCCGATCTACAAACAGACTTCCGCTTACGGCCACTTCGGAAGAAACGATCTGGATCTGCCGTGGGAGAAACTGGATAAAGTAGAAGACCTGAAGAAATACCTCTAATTTCAGGCTTTTCTGTTTATAGAAAGTTTAGAAAGATTCATCTAAGTTAATGAAAAATCCTCAGGCGTTGTGCTATAATAAATTTAGACTGCGTACTGAGGATTTTTTTCTGTCCTGCGGGCGCGGAAAATACGAAATATGTGTTGGAAAACAGGTGAATCTTATATGGAAAAAAGAAAAAAAGCATGAAATTACGGACGAGAGTCATCATTTCTTTTTTCATCATCATACTGGTTCCGATTGTGATGTGCGCCTTGACGTTTTACTTTTTTGTAGGGTATAAGACGAAGAGCATTGGTGAAAAATATGGTCTCGCAAACGCAACGTACCGAACCATTTCGAACAATACGCTGCTTTTGAATGCGATGACAGCAGAAGAGTACGACGAGGTGGAGAAGACCGCAAAATCGGATACCTCGAGGCTGGAAGAAACGGATTATCTCGCCATTCTGAATGCGAGACTGAAGAAAAAACAGTCGTTTATTGCGGTGTGTGAAAACGGAACCATCATTTACAACGGATCGGCAGAGCTGTCGTCGGAGGAACTGGAAAATGAGCTGCCGAAATACGGCGATCCAGGCGCCAATTCCCAAGGCGGTGTTTATTTCCGAAATGAAAAACAGTGGATGGTCAAACAGGTGGACTATGAGAACGTGGACGGAAAAGAATGCAGTGCGTTTATCGTAACCAAGACAGATCAGATTGCGCCGCAGATTACGGGTATGGCAAGAGAACTTGCTGTTGTGACGGTTCTGATTCTGGTGTTCACCAGCCTTGGCCTGAGCCTTTGGATTTACCGCGGTGTGATCGGCCCGCTCGGACAGCTGAAGAAGGCGACGCAGAACATCAAAGACGGAAATCTTGACTTTACCGTGGAGCCGTGTGGTGTGGCAGAGATCAATGATCTCTGCGAGGACTTCGAGGAGATGCGCATCCGGCTGAAAGAGACGGCGGAGGAAAAGGTTGAGTTCGACAAAGAGAATAAAGAGCTGATCAGCAACATTTCGCATGACCTGAAAACGCCGATTACCGCGGTCAAAGGATATGTGGAGGGCATCATGGACGGTGTGGCGAATACGCCGGAGAAGATGGACCGTTACATCCGCACGATTTACAATAAGGCAAATGAGATGGATCGTCTGATTAATGAGCTGACATTTTATTCCAAGATTGACACGAACCGTATTCCGTATACGTTTTCAAAAATCCACATCGCAGATTACTTTGATGACTGCGTGGAGGAGTTGAATCTGGAACTTGACGCGCAGCATGTGGATCTGACATACTTTAACTATCTCGAGGACGACCCGGTCGTCATTGCGGATGCGGAGCAGATCAAGCGTGTCATCAATAATATTGTAAGCAATTCCATCAAATATATGGACAAGAGCCATAAGGTCATCAACATCCGTCTGCGCGATGTCGGAGATTTTGTGCAGGTGGAGATTGAGGATAACGGAAAGGGAATTGCGACGAAGGATCTGACGAAGATTTTCGATCGCTTTTATCGCACCGATGCGTCCCGCAACAGCACGAGGGGCGGCAGCGGAATTGGCCTTTCGATTGTGAAGAAAATTCTCGAAGACCACGGCGGAAAAGTGTGGGCCACCAGCAAAGAAGGGGTGGGCACCACGATGTACTTTGTATTAAGAAAATATCAGGAGGTACCTGTTTCATGAGTAAAATACTGATTGTTGAGGATGAGGAATCCATTGCAGATCTGGAGAAAGATTATCTGGAGCTTTCGGGCTTTGAGGTGGAGATTGAAAACCAGGGAGACACCGGTCTTGTACGGGCGATCAAGGAGGATTTTGATCTGCTGATCCTGGATCTGATGCTGCCGGAGGTGGATGGCTTTGAGATCTGCCGCGAAGTGCGTGAAAAGAAGGATATTCCGATTATCATGGTTTCTGCAAAAAAAGATGATATTGATAAAATCCGCGGACTGGGCCTTGGTGCGGATGACTATATGACAAAGCCGTTTTCCCCAAGTGAGCTGGTTGCGCGCGTGAAAGCACATCTGGCACGGTACGAACGTCTGGTCGGAAGCGGCAAGAAGGAAAATGATATCGTGGAGATCCGCGGCATCAAGATTGACAAGACGGCACGCCGCGTGTGGGTGAATGGCGAGGAGAAGCAGTTTACGACAAAAGAATTCGATTTGCTGACCTTCCTTGCGGAGAATCCGAACCGCGTCTTTACAAAAGAGGAGCTGTTCCGGGAGATCTGGGATATGGAGTCGATCGGAGATATTGCGACGGTTACGGTGCATATCAAGAAGATCCGTGAAAAGATTGAGTTTAATACGGCAAAGCCGCAGTATATCGAGACGATCTGGGGCGTGGGATACCGGTTTAAAGCATAAAAATTTTGCGTTTCGGGGAGATTGAAAATGGGAAAAATTTACTATCTGATGGGAAAGAGTGCTTCGGGGAAGGATCATATTTATGAGCATCTGCTCAAAGAGACATCGTTCGATCTGAAACCGCTGGTGCTGTACACAACACGGCCGATTCGGAGCGGAGAGCAGGACGGAAGAGAGTATTTCTTTGTGGATGAAGCACGGCTTTCCAGGCTGCGGGAGGCTGGAAAGATTATCGAGGAGCGCATGTATCCGAGCGTGATGGGACCGTGGTATTATTTTACGGCGGACGATGGGCAGATTGACCTCGAAAAACAGGATTATCTTGGGATTGGAACGCTGGAATCCTACGTGAAATTAAAGGACTATTTTGGGGAGCAGGCCCTGGTACCTCTGTATGTGGAAGTGGATGATGGACTGCGCCTGTCCCGTGCGCTGGAACGCGAGAGAGGACAGAAAGAGCCAAAATACGCCGAAATGTGCCGCAGATTCCTGGCAGACTGCGAAGATTTTTCCGAGGAAAATATAGCAAAAGCAGGAATTGTACGCCGTTTTTCGAATAATACAACGCCAGAAGCCTGTTTTTCCGAAATTCAGAATTTTGTGGAACAACAGAAAAAGATATGATATAATGAGCGTTAGTGAGAGGAATGTGCTTGCACATTCAGCGAACGGCGAATGGCGATCATGATAGCTGCGAAAGCAGCGTCAAGCACCGAAGGTGCGAATCATGATATACTAAGAGCAGTGAAAAAATTTCAGGGGGTGATTTTATGCAGGGTTTTCAGAAGGTTGTAGGACATCAGGAAATCATAACGCATTTACAGAATGCCATTTCGATGAATAAAGTATCTCATGCTTATCTTTTTGGCGGAGAGAGTGGATCGGGAAAGAAAATGATGGCTTCACTGTTTGCGATGACGCTTCAGTGCGAGAAGCACGGGGTCGAGCCCTGTATGGAATGCCCGTCCTGTAAAAAGGCACAGAGCCAGAATCATCCGGATATCATTTATGTGAAGCATGAAAAGCCGAACACCATCAGCATCGATGAAATCCGCGGGCAGCTCATTAACGATGTGATGATCAAGCCGTACAGCAGTCCGTACAAGATTTATATCATCGACGAGGCGCAGAAGCTGACACTTCAGGCGCAGAACGCGCTGCTGAAGACGATCGAGGAGCCGCCGGCCTACGCAGTTGTCATGCTTCTGGCAGACAACCCGGATGCGCTGCTTCCGACGATTTCGTCACGCTGCGTGCAGTTAAATTTAAAACCAGTGGGAGACCAGCTTGTGAAAGATTATCTGATGAACGAAATGCATGTGCCGGATTACCAGGCAGAGGTTGATGCGTCCCTGGCGCAGGGAAATATCGGAAAAGCAGAGCGGATTGCCCGTTCTCCGGAGTATGAGGAGACGCTGGAAAATGCGCTTCGCATTGCAAAATATTCCGATAGTATGCCGCTGTATGAGATTGTAGAGACGATTAAAAAACTGACGGCAGAAAAAGATAACATCGAAGATTACTTTGATATTTTTTCTCTGTGGTTTCGCGATGTACTGCTGTTCAAGGCGACCAAAGAAGTGGACTCGCTTGTCTTTAAGCAGGAACTAAACGGAATCCGGGAGAGAGCAAAGAAGAGTTCCTATGAAGGACTCGAAAAAATCATAGAATCCATTCAGAAGGCAAGAGCCCGTCTGAATGCAAATGTCAATTTTGATTTAACCATGGAGCTTATGTTCCTGACCATGAAGGAAAATTAATAGCATGATAACAATTATAGGAGTACGTTTTCGAAACGTAGGAAAAGTATATTATTTCTCGCCAAGAGAACTGGATATTCACGTAGGAGATCACGTAATCGTGGAAACGGCCCGCGGTGTAGAATATGGATTCGTTGTGCTGGGCCCAAAAGAAGTCGATGACTCCAAAGTGATCCAGCCGTTAAAAGAAGTCATCCGCATTGCAACACCAAAGGATGATGCGCGGGAAGAAAACAACCGTAAAAAAGAGAAAGAAGCCTTTGAAATCTGTCAGAAGAAGATCCGGGCTCATAACCTGGAAATGAAGCTGATTGACGCAGAGTACACGTTTGATAATAACAAAATGCTGTTTTACTTTACGGCTGATGGAAGAATTGATTTCCGTGAACTGGTAAAAGACCTGGCAGCCGTTTTCAAAACCAGAATCGAACTTCGCCAGATTGGTGTCCGCGATGAGACGAAAATTCTCGGCGGCATCGGTATCTGCGGCAGACCGCTGTGCTGCCATACGTATCTGTCTGAGTTTGCACCGGTTTCCATTAAGATGGCAAAAGAGCAGAATCTGTCCCTGAATCCGACTAAAATTTCCGGTGTCTGCGGACGACTGATGTGCTGTCTGAAAAACGAGCAGGAAACGTATGAATATCTGAACCGTAAACTGCCGGGCGTGGGCGATCTTGTAACAATGCCGGACGGCATGAAAGGTGAGGTTGCCAGTGTAAATGTGCTTCGCCAGCTCGTAAAAGTTCTGGTGGATGTGAACGATGAGAAGGAAATGCGGGAATACCCAGTGGAAGAGCTCAAGTTCAAGCCGAAAACACAAAAAGGAAAAA
>ENA-OQCX01000096-OQCX01000096.1-human-gut-metagenome-genome-assembly--contig:-NODE-96-length-44432-cov-3.245977_pt1 | contig 44432 bp, 51 predicted proteins | sample MGYA00242762_ERZ504587 | MGnify/ENA primary metagenome ERZ504587 (study PRJEB26092, sample SAMD00036337) | human gut metagenome | host: Homo sapiens | study: EMG produced TPA metagenomics assembly of...
TTTTGATTCCCCCTGATACAAACAGCCGCCCAAAGTCAGATCATCTCCAACTCCGGGCGGCCGATATACATTCTTACATATCGGTTTTATTTATTATTTGTAAAGAGGTCCATAATTCTTGCATGCTCTGAAATCTGCACCTTCTTTATCCATTCCAAATGCATTCCATGCTGCCGGACGATAGATATCTTTCTCAGGAACATTGTGCATGGATACAGGAATTCTCAGCATAGAGCACATTGTGATAAGATCTGCACCAATGTGTCCGTAGGAGATTGCTCCATGGTTTGCACCCCAGTTGTTCATTACATCATAAGCTGTCTTGAACGGTCCTTCTTTGCCATCGCATCTTGGAGCAAACCATGTACATGGCCATGTATAGTCTGTACGTTTCCACAGCTTGTCAGATACTTCTTCAGGAAGAGCTACTGTCCATCCTTCAGCAATCTGCAGAACCGGTCCAAGTCCTTTCACAAGGTTCAGACGGATCATTGTTGCAGGCATCTGGGCACGTGTTTCATAACGGCTGGAGTATCCGCCTCCACGGAAATATCCGTTGTCAGCCATACACCATTCTGTGTTTTCCATGATTGCTTTCTGGTCTTCTTCTGTGATATCCCACCACTGTTTCATAACAGCTGTTCCATCAGCTTCTTTTGCTTCTCCGTTAGCATCAAGGCAGGCAGCACCGGAGTTGATCAGGTGAAGGAAACCGCCGGCTTCTTTTGCTACGCCCTCAAGGTCATATCCTGTAGCTTTCTTAACAGCCTCTGGGCTCCAGTATGTACGAACATCAGCGAAAATCTGTGCTCTGTTTGTAAGAAGTTTCATAAACAGCATTCCAAGTCCGTTAAGAACATCGTTCTCTGTAGCCAGGATGTATGGTTCACGTGCTCCGTTCCAGTCAAAGGAGGTGTTCAGCATAGCTTCTGCAAAGTCACCGTTCGGATAGAAATCTGTCCACTGTCTCTGTCCCTGGAAACCGGCTGCCAGAGCATTGTGTCCGATTGCTTCTTCAGAGAATTTAGGATCAAGATTGTCACAGCCGTTCATCAGTTCTTTGATGATAACTGCCATCTTAACAACAAACTCGAACTGCTCTTCTTTCTTTTCAGCTGAGAACTGAAGTTCTTCAGGCTCTTGTCCCAGCCGATCTTACAGGTTTCTTTTGCCCATTTCAGAGCTTTCTCAAATTCTGCGTGATCATAGATACCTTCTGTCATACGACGGATGATCTCTACCTCATCAACAGACTCAACTCTCATTCCAAGATAAGATTCGATGAAATCGGAATCAATGATAGATCCGCCGATACCCATTGTTACAGAACCGATCTGCAGATAGGATTTTCCTCTCATGGATGCTGCTGCAACTGCTGCGCGGCCGAATCTTAACAGTTTTTCTTTAACATCTTCCGGAATAGATGTGTCATCAGCTTCCTGAACATCATGTCCATAGATACCGAATGCCGGAAGTCCTTTCTGTGCATGTGTTGCAAGTACAGATGCAAGGTATACAGCACCAGGTCTTTCTGTTCCGTTAAATCCCCATACAGCTTTGATCGTCTGTGGATCCATATCCATTGTCTCAGCGCCGTAGCACCAGCATGGTGTAACTGTAAGAGTGATATCTACGCCTTCTTTACGGAATTTATCTGCACATGCAGCGCTCTCTCCAACACGTCCGATGGTTGTATCAGCGATTACAACTTTAACCGGTTCACCGTTGGAATATCTTAAATTCTCTTCAAATAATTTAGCAGCTGATTTCGCCATATTCATTGTCTGATCTTCCAGAGATCCACGAACATCCAGTGCTCCTCTACGACCATCGATAGTAGGTCTGATACCAATTACCGGATAGCTGCCAATTAATCTGCTCTTTGCCATAATAAAATACCTCCTGATAAATTATTGTAATATTCCCGCAGGATCATTTCCTGCTAGAGCGTGTCTGAAAAAGGCTTTCTGCAAGATGTGCGTCACAATTTGTGGGATATTTTGCCCGGATGAGCGCCGTAGCGGGCTACGGCAACTGAATTCGGGTGAAATATCCCGCAAAGTGGGGGCGTGCAGATTGCGGGAATGATTTTTCAGACACGCTCTAGCTTTACCCGCTTTTTATATTTTCTTCATTTATCAGGGAAAACTGTGTTTATTTTTTAACAATTTCTTTCCTTGAGAAAACGTATTTTCTTTCATGACCAGGGATTACGATTCTCTTCTCTTATCAATTTGCACAACTTTTATCCAGTTTACTCACATTTTTTGACGTTTCAACAAAATTTTCTTGACATTTTTTTCTCAAAATGATATATTGTATTCATCAATTGAAAGAACCTTCGAGTACTGACGGAAAGAGTGGAGTGCAAACCACGTGGAGTCGGAGGTTTGTGGGAGCCGACCGTCTGGGCAGTATTTGAAATATTCAGATACTGGCCTTTTTTTATAACTTTCAGGGCAGAAATCAGGAATACCAGACAGACCGGCCAATACTTCTTTCAATTAATAATTGTTGCTGATCGCGGAGTGAACAGCAACAGAAGTTTTTCATGTTATGCGGAAACGAAAGGAGAAAAACAATTATGGGATTTAAATCAGACATTGAAATTGCACAGGAATGCGAGATGCTTCCAATTACTCAGATCGCAGAGAAAGCAGGTATTGACGACAAATATCTGGAGCAGTACGGAAAATACAAAGCAAAAATCGACTACAATCTTCTGAAAGAAAGTGAATAAGAAGGATGGAAAATTAATCCTCGTTACAGCTATCAACCCAACTCCAGCAGGAGAAGGTAAAACTACTACTACTGTAGGTCTTGCAGATGGTATGCAGAGACTTGGCAAGAGTGTTATGGTAGCTCTTCGTGAGCCATCCTTAGGACCGGTATTCGGTGTAAAAGGTGGTGCAGCAGGCGGCGGATATGCACAGGTTGTTCCTATGGAAGATATTAACCTTCACTTCACAGGTGACTTCCATGCCATTGGCGCAGCTAACAACTTACTGGCAGCTATGATCGATAACCATATCTTCCAGGGCAATGCATTAAACATCGACCCACGTAAGATCACATGGAGAAGATGTGTAGATATGAACGACCGTCAGCTTCGTAACGTAGTAGATGGTCTTGGCGGAAAGACAAACGGTATGCCTCGTGAAGACGGATACGACATCACAGTTGCATCTGAAATCATGGCAGTTCTCTGTCTTGCAAGCGACATCAAAGACCTGAAAGAAAGATTATCCAAGATCATCATCGGATATACATACGGAAAAGTTTCCGAGCAGAAACCTGTAACAGCAGGTGACCTTCACGCAGAAGGCGCTATGACAGCCCTGTTAAAAGATGCTCTGAAACCAAACCTTGTACAGACTCTGGAACACGTTCCTGCAATCGTACATGGCGGACCATTCGCAAACATCGCTCATGGATGTAACTCTGTAACAGCTACAAAGATGGCTATGAAGCTTGCTGATTATGCAATCACAGAAGCTGGTTTCGGTGCTGACCTTGGTGCTGAGAAATTCCTTGATATCAAATGCCGTATGGCTGGTTTAAAACCAAGCGCAGTTGTAATCGTAGCTACAGTACGTGCCCTGAAATACAACGGCGGCGTTGCTAAAGCTGACCTTAACAATGAAAACCTGGAAGCTCTTGAAAAAGGTATCCCGAACCTGTTAAAACACGTTTCCAACATCAAAAACGTATACAAACTTCCATGTGTTGTTGCTATCAACGCATTCCCTACAGATACAAAAGCAGAGCTTGACTTTGTAGAAGCTAAATGTAAAGAACTGGGCGTTAACGTTGCTCTTTCTGAAGTATGGGCAAAAGGCGGCGAAGGCGGAATCAAACTTGCAGAAGAAGTTATCCGTCTTGTTGAAGAACCAAACGACTTCTCCTATGCATATGAACTGGAAGGTTCTATCGAAGACAAACTGAACCAGATCGTTCAGAAAGTATATGGCGGTAAGAAAGTAGTTCTGACAGCTAACGCTCAGAAACAGGCGAAACAGTTAGAAGCTCTTGGCTTTGGCAACTGCCCGATCTGTGTAGCTAAGACACAGTACAGCTTAACAGATGACCAGACTAAACTGGGTGCTCCTACTGACTTCGAAGTTACAGTACGTAACCTGAAGATTTCCGCTGGTGCAGGATTCATCGTAGCTCTTACAGGCGAGATCATGACAATGCCAGGTCTTCCTAAAGTTCCGGCTGCTGAGAGAATCGACGTAGACGAGACAGGTAAGATCACAGGTCTGTTCTAATCCGGTTGAAATCAATCGAATAATTCAAAAATATAAAAATCATATTTATATATGATATGTGTCCAGACGATTTTACAGGCGGGAAGATTTTCCCGCCTGTTTTTTCTTTATTTTTTTATAAGATATCTTTTCCGGAATACCAGGTTCCGTCATATGGATCGGATCCAGAATGCGATTAAGTTCATCCTCGTCCATAAGCTTTTCTTTCAGAATCAGACTTCTTACAGATTCGCCTGTCTTAATTGCCTTTTTTGCAATATCCGCAGCCTTCTGATATCCAAGATGGGGGCTGATTGCAGTGATAATACCTACACTGTTTTCTACCAGATAACGGCATCTTTCTTCATTTGCCGTAATTCCTACAATACAATTATCTACCAATGTCTGGACTGCATAGCCAAGAGTATCGATAGACTGAAACATGCAATAGAAAATAATCGGCTCAAACGCATTTAATTCCAGCTGACCAGCCTCTGCAGCCATGGTAATGGTAACATCATTACCAATAATATTAAAAGCAACCTGATTCACTACTTCAGGAATAACCGGATTAACTTTACCTGGCATAATAGAGGAACCATTCTGTTTTGCCGGAAGATTAATCTCCCCAAAACCAGTACGTGGACCGGAGGACATCAGACGGAGATCATTTGACATTTTGGAAAGAGTTACCGCACATGCTTTCACAGCACCGGAAACAGCTACAAATGGATCCAGATTCTGAGTGGAATCAATCAGATCAAAAGCCTGTATAAAGTCCATTCCCGATATTTCAGTGAGATTTGGAACAATTCTTCTCAGATAGCCCTCATCTGCATTAATTCCTGTTCCAATAGCAGTACCTCCCATATTAAGAGTCCGCATTTCATCCATTGCTTTATCCATTCTGTGGATATCACGCATGATTGCTACCGAATATGCCTTAAATTCCTGTCCCAGACGAATTGGTACTGCATCCTGCATCTGTGTACGCCCCATTTTTATTATGTGATCAAACTCTGTAGCTTTTTCATTAAGAGCATCATAGAGGCGAAGAAGCTGTTTTTTCAGATTCTGCAACAAACGAAGAGAAGTCATTTTACCGGCAGTAGGAATCACGTCATTGGTAGACTGTCCACAATTCACATCATCGTTAGGATTTATAATTGTATAATCGCCCTTTTTTCCTCCCAGTATCTCAATCGCGCGATTTGCAATTACTTCATTGGCATTCATATTTAAAGATGTGCCAGCTCCTCCCTGAACAGGATCCACAATAAATTCATTATGGAATTTTCCTGAAACAATTTCATCACATGCCTGGACAATCGCCTGTGCTTTTTTCTTCTCAAGAAGCCCCACCTCACAATTGGTTATCGCTGCTGCTTTTTTTATGTATGCAAGACTGTTAATAATTTCCGGATGCATATTCAGCCCCGTAATGTGGAAATTTTCAGCCGCACGTAAGGATTGTACTCCATAATATACATCTTCCGGAATATCCTTTACACCAATAGAATCCCTTTCTACACGATAGTCTGTTTTTTTCATAGTTATTCGCCCTCCCATGTATTTGCCCTCATTATATATCTCTGCTATAATATAATCAAATACATATATTTTTATAAAATATATAGTGTTTTAAGTTATGTTACTGTTCACATACCACTATCCCGAGACATACAAGCCAAAATCCCATTTCCGCAGGCAATCTGGAATGAATTTTGGCTACGTTACTGAGAACGGAGTGAACAGTAACTAAGTTATATATCGGAGGAGTTTATATGTTTCAGGGAATGGAATACATCTATGAGGTATACAAGGAAAAAAGCTTTTCCAAAGCTGCTGCTGCTCTTTTCATTTCGCAGCCTTCTTTAAGCGCCAATGTAAAACGTGTGGAAAACCGTATTGGCTATCCTATTTTTGATCGAAGTACCAACCTTTGCAGTTAACTGAAGTTGGAAAACATTATATACAGGCTGTTGAAAAAGTCATGGATATTGAAAATAATCTCGAAAACTACCTACTGGATCTGGGAAATCTCAAAACAGGAACTCTTAATGTAGGTGGCAGTAACTTTTTTTCTTCGTGGATTCTGCCTCCCCTTATTGCTGATTTTTCCCAAAAATTCCCCCATGTTCAAATTTCTCTTGTAGAAGAAAGTACAGCAAAGCTATCCCAGTTTCTCCAGGCCGGAAAGTTAGATCTGGTGATTGATAACTGTATTCTGGATAACCAGATTTTTGAACGTTATATCTACCAGAAAGAACAACTTCTTCTTGCAGTTCCCAAAAATTATTCAATCAATACCAGACTGCAGAAATATCAGATTCCTATTGAGGAAATCCGGAACGGGCAGTTCCGTTCTTCTCATATTCCTTCTGTTCCATTAAACAAATTCGAGAACGAACCATTTATTATTCTTCGTTCAGATAATGATACCGGTAAGCGTGCACTTACCATTTGTCAGGAAAATCACTTTTCGCCTTCTGTAGTATTTCGCCTGGATCAGCAGATGACTGCCTATAATATTGCATGTTTGGGAATGGGTATCACTTTCATCGGGGATCTTCTGCTCTCCAGAGTTCCAACAAATTCAGAACTTGTTTTTTATAAGCTGCCCGGTCAGAGCAGTAAACGCACTGTGTTTTTTTACTGGAAGAAAGGCCGCTATATCAGCAGAGCCATGGAAGAATTCCTGAAGCTGCCCTTTTCCTGATATGTCATAATCAAATAGGCTATGGTGATTGGTCATCATCAGATGTACGTCAAAATGGGGTTGTTGTGCTAAATAAGCACAACAACCCCAGTATGTCAGGCAGATATTCGATTAGAACAATGGCTTCATCGCCGGATACAGAGTTCTGAACTTCTGATATCTCTCTTCATATTTTGCAACCAGTTCAGGATCCGGTTCTACTGTATCAACAACTTTGGCAAATTTCTTACCGATGGTTTCTACATCCGGGTAAGCACCACAGCCTACTGCTGCCAGCATAGCTCCACCCATGGACGGTCCTTCTTCGTTCTCCAGAACATCAACCTTCAGGTTCATAACGTTTGCAATAATCTTCTTCCACAGTGGCTCTTAGCTCCGCCACCGCAGATCTTGGTTCTCTCAATCTTGATTCCAAGGCCTCTTGCAACTTCCAGGGAATCACGAAGACCAAAGGCAACACCTTCCAGAACAGCCTGTGTCATGTCTGCTCTTGTGCTGTCCATGGACATCCCGAAGAATACACCTCTTGCATCAGGATTATTATGAGGTGAACGTTCTCCCATCAAATATGGAAGGAAGAATACATGATTCTCTCCCAGCTTCTGAATTGGAGCCTGCTCTGCTGCGAAATCCTTTGTCTGAAGAATCTCCTCTGCCCACCATTTGTTACAGGAAGCTGCGCTGAGCATGCATCCCATCAGATGATAGCTTCCATCTGCATGACAAAAAGAATGAAGTGCGTTATTTTCGTCCACACCAAAGTTTTTACTGGAAATAAACACAGTTCCGGATGTTCCAAGAGAAATATTACACTGACCGTCACCAACTGTACCTGTTCCTACAGCAGCTGCCGCATTGTCACCTGCACCTGCAACAACTTTTACATTCTCACTGAATCCAAGTTCTTTCGCAATCTCAGGTTTCAGAGTTCCTACTACTTCCCAACTCTCATACAGTTTCGGAAGCTGCTCTTCTGTGATTCCACAGATCTCCAGCATTTCTTTTGACCAGCAGCGGTTCTTCACATCAAGAAGAAGCATACCGGAAGCATCAGAAACATCTGTACAAAAAGAACCGGACAGACGATATGCCAGATAATCCTTAGGAAGCATAATCTTTACTACCTTCTTAAAGTTCTCAGGCTCATTTTTCTGCATCCAGAGGATCTTCGGTGCTGTGAAGCCTGCGAAAGCAATATTTGCTGTATACTGTGAAAGTTTGTCTTTTCCGATCACTGTATTCAGATATTCTGTCTCTTCGCCTGTACGTCCGTCATTCCAGAGGATTGCAGGACGGATCACATTATCATCCTTGTCAAGTGTTACCAGACCATGCATCTGGCCGCCAAAACCAATTCCTGCTACCTGCGCTCTGTCGATATCCTTTGTCAGCTCTTTCATACCTTCCATACTCTGTGCAAACCAGTCTTCCGGTTTCTGCTCAGACCAGCCCGGATGTGGGAAGAATAAAGGATATTCTCTGGATACGATGTTACAGATTTTTCCTGATTCTTCCATAAGAAGAAGTTTTACAGCGGAAGTACCAAGTCAATACCAATATAATACATAAGTGCTCTCCTTTTCTATTTCTAATCTAATACATCCCAGAGCAAAGCCCCGGGATGCCTTTAATATAGTGTCAGTTTATTTATTCTGTATTCAGATTCATTCACTTCACATGAACATTAATAATCCGTTTTACTGATTTCTCATTAACCCCATGGATTTTCTGTCGGGTATCTTACACCTGCCGGCTGGTTATATCCAATCTTCTTAACATCCAGTCCAAGGAATTTCACTACCTCATAGAATGCTTTTCCGTAATGTCCAAACATAACTGCTCCATGATGCGGATAGTTGCCCTCGATCAGTACGTGACGGTAGAATCTTCCCATTTCGTTGATAGCGAAGATACCGATACCACCGAAGGATCTTGTCGGTACATCAAGAACTTCACCTTCTGCAACGTATGCTACCAGTTCACCTTCTGAGTTGCACTGCAGACGATAGAATGTGATGTCAGAAGCAGCGATGTCACCTTCAAGAGTTCCTCTTGTAAGTCTGGCTCAGATCCTGCTGGCTCAAGAAGTCTGTGCTGGATGAGCTGATATTTAACGGCTCTGGATTCGCACATCTTGCATTCCGGAGTATTTCCACAATGGAATCCCATGAATGTATCTGTAAGTTTGTAATCATATTTTCCTTTGATATCTTCGTCATAGATATACTGCGGAACGGAGTTGTTGATGTCAAGCAGTGTAACTGCGTCATTGGAGATGCAGAGTCCGATGTACTCGCTGAGTGCTCCGTAGATATCAACTTCGCAGGATACCGGGATGCCTCTGGAGCCAAGACGGCTGTTTACATAGCAAGGCTCAAATCCGAACTGTGACGGGAATGCCGGCCAGCATTTGTCAGCAAATGCAACGTATTTTCTTGCTCCTTTGTGAGCTTCTGCCCAGTCAAGAAGAGTAAGCTCGAACTGTGCCATTCTTACATTGAGGTCTTCGTAGTATCTTCCTTCGCCCATTTCTTTTGCCATATCTGCGCACTTCCGGGATACGAGGATCATTTTCATGCTCTTTGAAAGCAACGAGAAGGTCAAGTTCGGAGTTTTCTTCGATCTCAACACCCAGTTCATAGAGTCCTTTGATCGGTGCGTTACAAGCGAAGAAATCCTGCGGACGTGGTCCGAATGTAATGATCTTGAGGTTACGAACACCGATAACGGCACGTGCAACCGGTACGAAATCACCGATCATCTTGCGATGTCATCAGCTGTTCCAACTGGATATTCCGGAATGTATGCTTCAAGATGACGCATCTTTAAGTTGTAGGAGCAGTTCAGCATACCACAGTAAGCATCACCTCTGCCGTTGATCATGTCGCCGTCGCCTTCCGCTGCTGCAACGTACATGCACGGTCCGTCGAATCTTTCTGCGATCAGTGTCTCCGGTGTTTCCGGTCCGAAGTTTCCAAGGAAAACAACCAGGGCGTTACACTCTGCTTTGTTTACATCTTCGAGTGCTTTTTCCATGTCTTTCTCGTTCTCAACAGTTACTGGACATTCGTAAAGTTCTCCTGTGTAGGCTGCTTTGATAGCTGCGCGTCTCTTCTCAGAGAGCTGGATCGGGAAACAGTCACGGCTTACTGCGATGATTCCAAGTTTTACTACTGGGATATTGTTCATGATAAAAATTCCTCCATATTATATAAGTTTGTATTTACAGTTATTTGCTTTTCAGTATAAAAAATCAGTCGATTCCGACATTCTCACCTTTGAGTCCGTTAAACGCACCTTCGATAGTTGCTTCTTCGTGTGCGATCAGCCATTTATTCTTAGCTGTAAGAAGCTTGTCCTCGCCTTCAGCGGCTGTGTCAAAAGTCAGCTCCGTGTTTGTTCCTTTTGGTAAAACAACAACGCACTGGAAACCTGCTTCGTTTACATGGCATGGTGCATAGTGAAGAGTTGTTGCATATACTTCGATTCCGGTTCCTGCCGGAACAAGGAATGCTTCTACTTTGGATGTGTCATATGTAAAATCTTTTTCGATATCCTGCTGATGTCCGATCAGAAGGACAAGATCTGTAACCGCTACGTTGATCTCGGAATTGCGGTGATATTCCAGTCCGTTTAATTTCTTATTATGACCATTGCAGTATCCGATCTCGATCGGCAGTCCACCGTATCCTTTGTTCTGAAGTTCCTTCGCTACCGGCAATGCCTCCATCTCTTCTACGGATGGCACATAGATCACGTCCTCCGGTACCGGTGTGTGTTTCATTTCCTTCAGGAGTTCTGTAAAGTCATACCCCTCCAGTACTTTACCATATCTGCGAAATGCGTCATCTGCTACATTCTGAATCTTCACCTGAAGTTACCTCCTTTATATTTTTCATGTTGGAGATATCATATCATGAGGTGTGTTTTATTTCGCCAGATTTTTTGTCCTCTTTAGTGCACTTTTTTGACCTTTTAGTTTTTTGTTTTGTACAAACATTTATAACTATTAAGAAAAAAACAGGCGTTTCTGATCCGCCTGTTTTTGCATTTTTATTCTTTATTTTTCTCGTCCAAGTTCGCTTGGCAGAATGCTGTATCGTTTCTGGAATTCCCGCGTAAAAGCGCGGCTGCTGCTAAATCCGTTGTCCAGGGCGATCTGGCTGATCGTCTTGTCTGTGTTCAGTAATTCCCTGTATGCATAGGTCATTCGGATGTCCTGTAAGTACGTCTTAAAATTGACATTTGCATATTTCTGGAACATTCTGGATAAATATGCATCGGAGTAACCGAACATGTTCGCTACTTCGGTCAGTTTGAGTTCTTCCTGATAATGCTCTCTCATATAGGAAGTAATTCTCGCAAGAGCATCCAGGCGGCGGCTGTGGCGTACTTCCTGCTCGCCCGCCTCGTCCAACCGGTAGTGATTGACCAGAAAATAAAGCACATCATAATAGAAGGAACGGATCTTGAATTCATATCCGACTCCACGTTTCCCGTATAATTTGTACATTTCACGCACCAGTCTCCAGAGTGTCGCATCCATCTCCGGAACACTTCCCGCAAAGCGTACAAATCGGTGTGCGGTAAAATAGTCCTCAAACTGCTTCAGCGGAATCTGAAGTACTGCCGTATGATTCTCTTCCGGCGAATCGATCGAATGCACTTCATTGGAATTGATAATCATCAGCTCCCCCGCCTTGAGCGGATGTTTCTCATCATTCAGATAAAAAGTCAGCGAACCTTCCATCACCGCAAAGATCTCCACAGACGTATGCCAGTGTTTCTCCCTCACATAATTTCCCTGACTTCCCTCAAACAGAAAAAATTTAAACGGCAGTCCCTCATCCGGGATCACCAGTTCATGCTGGAATTCCATGCTATACCCCTCTTCTCCAATAATAAATCAGTTTTCTTTCTTTTGTTTTACAAGACAACGCCTCTTATAAAAAGCTACACCATAGCAATAAATATGGTCATATTCATCTTCATACTCTTTTGCATACATACGCCTGTCAATTTGGCACAGGGCTGCTTCACAGTCGCCCTCCATAGCAGACAATGTTCTGGAATATTTTGCCTCAAAAATCGCCACCTGTCCATTTACAGAGTCATACACAACAATATCGCTGCGTCCCTCTCCATGTTCTTTGTTTGACTCTACAACATATCCTGCTCCTGTAAAAATCCCTGCAAGAAAAGCATGATAAAAATCTTCCCTGTAATCATGATAGCTGATGGTTTTTCGCAAAAGTTTGCTCATTTCCTGTGTAAGGATCTCGCTCTGACCACTCCATGCAGCATCGAACAAAGCCTTTCGATTCCATGTTTTGACACTCTCAGAAAACCATTTCACAACGGTAGTCTCAAAAATTTCTCTGATCTCAGCATTTGGAATTTTTAACGCTGACATATTGTCTGGCAACGGATCTGTTATTTCATTTTCTCTTGCCTGCGTCAGATAGCCTGTCAGATAAAGAATGCTCCAGAGATTTTCTTCTGAAGAATGCAGATAATCGTAAGTGAGATTTTCATCTATACGTTGTATGATATAACCTCCTGAAAGTAAGGCTTCCATTTTCTTTGTAATGTTACTTCCTGCGTAATCAATAAAAGAACGGATGATCTCATTATCACTGGTATTCTTCCAGTAACTTGCCGGTCTTGCCTTCGGATTCCGCTGGATATCACGAATATAATTCATCACATCCCAGGGGCAGTAAACATCAACCTCTCCAAAATGATACCCATCATACCATTTCTTCATCTCGTCTCCAAATTCCTCGACATCTGCTTCGCTCAGGATCTTATCTACATCTTTTTGTGTAAAACCAAAATATTCATTTAAGTTTGAATCGCTTATTGTATCGGAAACAAGATTATTGGTTCCTGTAAAAATACTCTCTTTCGCAATCTGCAGGCAGCCTGTGACTACTGCAAAGCAAAGCCCCGGATTGTCCTTTAACGCAGTGCTCATCATCACTTTAAGGATTTCAAGCATCTGTGGATAATATTGATGGCTGCTGGCTTTTGCAATCGGGACATCGTATTCATCGATCAAAAGGATTACATTTTTCTGATAATGTTGCTGCATCAGCTTTATCAGCAACGACAGGCTCTTTTTGATATCTGTAACAGTTGCTTCTTCTGTAATAATGCGCTGCATGATTTCTTTATCATATGGACTTATCCGGGAACTTTCCATTAAATACAGGTGCTCTTTGTAAAGTTCTGTGATCGTTGAAGAAAGCATACCATAAGCACTGGAAAAATCTAATCCGTCAACATCCTTGAAGGTCACAAACAGCGTTGGAAACTGGTTCATCCACTCACTGCACACGTCTCTTTGTTCCGCAATTTCCAGCCCCTTGAACAACTCTGTACTTTCTTTTCGAATATCAAAAAAATTCGCCAGCATGCTCATACCAAGAGTCTTCCCAAAACGCCTTGGTCTGGTGATCAGAGTAACTTCTGTGGATTTTTCTTCTAATAATTCTGCGATCAGTCCACTTTTATCAACGTAGTAATATCCATTCTTCCGGATTTTCTCAAAATCTGAAATACCAACCGGAATGCCTAATCTCGCCATGTCTGCCACTCCTTTCCCAACTAATGTCTATATCATAACATGAAGGCATTCCTTTTACAAGCAAGTGAAAATCCATCTGATTTTTTATCATCATAAAAAACACCGTCTTCCTGATAAGCTGAATATATCAGAAAAACAGTGTTCATAATAGCTTCCTGCATCGGAAAATACATCTGGCATTCCCTCCGATGCCTGGTGATTAGATACCGGGTAATTATTCAAGAAAAAAGCTTTCTATACATGATATATGCTTTTATCTTATCGCATCCTTCATGGACTTCACATACTCTTTGATATACGGTACGCAGTCGGCTCCGTGGGTTTCACAGAGTTTGACAATGGCAGAACCCACGATGACGCCGTCGGCCTGGGAGACCATTTTCTTGGCCTGCTCTGGGTTGGAGATTCCGAAGCCTACGGCACATGGGATGTCTTTCTGGGCTTTGACGAGTTCCACCATGGCTCCGATGTCTGTGGTGATCTGGCTTCGCATGCCGGTAACTCCGAGGGAGGATACGCAGTAGACAAATCCTTCTGCCTCTTTTGCGATCATGGAGATTCTCTCGTGGGAGGTCGGTGCGATTAGAGAGATCAGATCCAGACCATACTTCTCTGCAACGGATGCGAACTCTTCTTTTTCTTCAAATGGGACATCCGGAAGGATCATTCCGTCCATTCCAACTTCTGCTGCTCTCTTGCAGAAACGCTCAATCCCATAGGAAAAAACAACGTTCGCATAGGTCATAAATACCATTGGGATAGAACTGTTTTTGCGGATCTTTTCTACCATATCAAAAACTTTATCTGTGGTAACTCCACCGGATAAAGCACGCAGGTTTGCGCCTGGATGACAGGGCCTTCTGCGGTCGGATCAGAAAATGGAATACCAAGTTCGATCAGATCTGCACCTGCTTCTTCCATGGCATATACGATTTTTTCGGTAACATCAAGGGACGGATCCCCGCAGGTAACAAACGGGATAAATGCTTTTCCCTTTGCAAATGCTTCTGTAATTCTCTTATTCATGGATATCCTCCCCTCTGTAACGTGCGATCGCTGCACAGTCCTTGTCTCCTCGTCCGGAAATAGTGATAACTACGATCTGGTCTTTACGCATCTGTGGCACGATCTTTCTCGCGTAAGCCACGGCATGAGCACTCTCGATCGCCGAATGATGCCTTCTGTTCTTGACAGATATTCGAATGCATCTACGCTTCATCGTCTGTTACCGGCACATATTCCGCACGTCCGCTGTCATAAAGATGTGCATGTTCCGGTCCGACACCAGGGTAATCTAATCCCGCTGAAATGGAATAAACCGGTGCGATCTGACCATACTCATCCTGCAGAAATAGGACTTCATGCCATGGAAAATACCAAGTTTTCCGGTTGCGATCGTCGCTGCCGTCTCTGCAGTATTGACACCGCGTCCTGCTGCCTCACAGCCGATCAGGCGGACTCCCTCATCCTCAATAAAGTTATAGAAAGTTCCGATCGCATTGGAACCGCCGCCCACACAGGCAAGCACAACATCTGGAAGTTTGCCTTCTTTTTCGAGGATCTGCTCTTTGATCTCCTTGGAAATGACTGCCTGGAAATCACGGACGATCGTCGGGAACGGGTGCGGTCCCATGACAGATCCGAGGACATAATGTGTATCGGAAATACGGTTTGTCCACTCTCTCATTGTCTCGGAAACGGCATCTTTCAGGGTTGCAGTTCCTGATGTAACGGCATGTACTTTAGCTCCCAGAAGACGCATTCTGTATACGTTCAGTGCCTGACGTTCTGTGTCTTCCTTACCCATGAATACTTCACATTCCATACCCATAAGAGCTGCTGCTGTTGCGGTTGCAACACCGTGCTGTCCGGCTCCTGTCTCTGCGATGACACGTGTTTTTCCCATCTTTTTGGCAAGTAAAACCTGTCCCAGAACATTGTTGATCTTGTGTGCTCCTGTATGGTTCAAGTCCTCACGTTTCAGATAAACTTTGGCTCCGCGAGGTCTTCTGTCATATGTGCTGCATAGTACAGACGTGACGGACGGCCTGCATAATTGTTCAGCAGATCGGTCAGTTCACGGTTGAATTCCGGGTCATCTTTGTAACGGTTATAGGCCTCTTCCAGCTCCAGAACCGCATTCATCAGTGTCTCTGGAATGTACTGCCCTCCATGTATTCCAAATCTTCCTTTTGACATTTGTGTCCTCCTCTATATTCTTCCAAACACCTTGTTTCTTTATATAATTACTTTGTTTCTTTCATTTTCCTGACGCTATCCACAACCTGCCGGATCTTCGTCGGATCTTTCCACTTTTCTGTCTCCACACTGCTGCTTAGATCCACCGCATATGGATGGATTTCCCGGATCGCCTGTTCCAGATTGGCGGCTCCGATGCCTCCTGCGAGAAAAAACGGTCTCTGGATCTCCGGGATCAAAGACCAGTCAAAAGTCTTTCCGGTTCCTCCGCCGCCCTGATCCAGCAGGATGTAATCTGCCGGGCTTTGCAATGCTTTCTCGATATCTTCAGCTGTTTTTATGGAAAACGCTTTGATGATCGGCTTGTCTGTGTATGTTTTTAATTCTCTGATATAGGACTCATTTTCCTGTCCGTGAAGCTGTGCAAGTGCAAGCGTTCCGTCATCCAGAAGTGATCTTACCAGCTCCATCGGTGCATCGACAAACACTCCAACTGGCTGGATCTCCTGGATCAGATCTTTCACCAGATCTCTCACTTCATCTGCCGTTACACTCCGGAAACTTTTGGGAAATTCTATGATAAATCCACAGTAATCCGGCTTCGCCTCATTGACGGCGAGGATGTCTTCTCTACGCCTGAGCCCACATATTTTTATCTTAGTTTTGCTATGATCCTGAGCTGTCATTTCCTGCATCTCTCTGTTTCTCAATCCTCAGTCAACGGTGCTCCATTCAGTCTTCGAGTGCTGCTTTTTTGTCCGGACTTCGCATCAGGTTTCTCCGATCAGCACAGCCTCGATCTGGTTATCATGCAGACGCTTGATGTCCTCCGATGTGCGGATGCCGCTCTCGGAAACAAAGATCACATTCTCCGGTGCAAGTTTGCGAAGGTTGATGCTGTTCGCCATATCCACCTCGAAGGTTCTGAGGTCACGGTTGTTGACTCCGATGATCCTTGCTCCGCTCTTTAAAGCTCTCGCAACTTCCTCTGCATCGTGTGCTTCCACCAGGGCATCCATTCCCAGATCTTCTGCCATTTCGCGGTATTCCCGAAGCTGTTTATCGTCAAGTAATGCACAGATCAGGAGCACTGCGGCTGCACCATAAGCTGCCGCCTGCAGGATCATGTAGTCGTCAATGACGAAATCTTTTCGCAGTACCGGGATATCAACTTCTGATGCAATCTCCCATAAATACTGGTCAGAACCCTGGAAATAAAACGGTTCCGTCAGGCAGGAAATCGCGGATACACCGGCTGCTTTATACTCTTTTGCGATGTCCAGATACGGAAAATCCGGTGCGATCAGCCCCTTGGACGGGGATGCTTTTTTGACTTCACAGATATAGGACATTCCCGGTTTTTTTAGTGCCTGATAAAAACTATGCGGCGTTTTTGCTGTCTCAGACTGGATCAGCGGATTGAGAAGCATCTGCACTTTTTTCTGCTGGATCTCACGGATCAGATCCTCTCTCGGCATCTCTTTTTTGTCTTTTTCGATGCGCTCTCTCGTCTTCTCAGCGATCTCATTTAATATGTTCATAGTAAAAAATTTCCTTTTCTAATCGGTCATTCAAGCGTTAGATTCCTGAATGAATTCCTCTAATTTCTTCAGTGCTGCACCGCTGTCGATCAGTTCTTCTGCCATGCGTACACCTGCTTCCATGGTTTCTGCTTTGCCTGCGATATAGAGTGCAGCTCCGGCGTTGAGGCATACTGCCTGACGCTTCGGTCCCTTCTCTTCGCCTTTCAGGATTGCTTTCGTGATCTCTGCATTTTCTGCCGGAGTTCCGCCAACCAGATCATCTTTGGAGCATCTTGTATAACCGAACTGCTCCGGTGTGATCTCGTAAGACTGGAACCATCCGTCCTTGATCTCGCAGACAGAAGTCGGTGCGCTCATCGAGATCTCATCCAGTTTGTCCTGTCCAAAAACTACCATTCCTTTTGTCACACCAAGCTTCGCCATAACCTGTGCCAATGGCTCTACAAGACTCTGATCAAACACACCCATCAGTTGCATATTTGCTCCTGCCGGGTTGCTCAAAGGTCCGAGGATATTGAATACGGTACGGATTCCAAGTTCCTTACGGATCGGTGCTACGTACTTCATTGCGATATGATAATTCTGTGCAAACAGGAAACAGATGTTGATCTTTTTGAGAAGTTCTGCACTTTTTTCCGGGGAGATCGTGATGTTTACTCCAAGTGCTTCAAGAACATCTGCTGCACCACTCTTGGAGGATGCTGCACGGTTTCCATGCTTTGCTACCGGCACGCCGCCTGCTGCGATCACCAGTGAGGAAGTGGTGGAAATGTTGAAGGAGTTTGCTCCGTCACCGCCGGTTCCTACGATCTCCAGGACATCCAAATCATGCAGTAATTTGATGCAGTGCGCGCGCATTCCTGCTGCGGAAGCGGTGATCTCATCGATGGTCTCACCCTTCATGGAAAGTGCTGTCAGATAGGAAGACATCTGTACCGGTGTCGCCTGTCCGCTCATGATCTCATCCATGACTGTCTCTGCTTCCTGATATGTTAAGTTTTCTTTTTTTGAAAGTTTTACGATTGCTTCTTTGATCATTTTCATGTCCTCCTTAACTATACTCTTACAACATTTATGAAGTTTTCTACCATCTTTTTACCATCCAGTGTCATAACGGATTCGGGATGGAACTGTACTCCATAGATTGGATATTCTGTGTGTTCCACTGCCATGATCTCGCCGTCTTCTGCCTCTGCTGTGACTCTTAAAACCTCCGGAAGTTTATCTCTTACTGCTGCCAGTGAATGGTATCTGGCTGCCTGGAAGCTGTCTCCCAGTCCTTCAAAAAGTTTGCTTTCTCCGACGGTATAGATTGTTTTTTTCTTGCCGTGCATCAGTTCTTTTGCGTAGGAAACTCTGCCGCCGAAGGCTTCACAGATTGCCTGATGTCCAAGACAGATGCCGAAGATTGGAAGTTTTCCTGCAAAATATTTAATTGCTTCGATGCAGATTCCTGCGTCTGACGGCTTGCCCGGTCCCGGTGAAAGGATCAGTGCTTCCGGTTTCATTGCCTCGATTTCTTCTACTGTATATTCATCATTTCGAACAACTTTGATGTCCGGTTCTACGGAACCGATCAGCTGATATACGTTGTAGGAAAAGCTGTCATAATTATCAATCAGTACGATCATTCCAATCCCTCCTGTGCTTTTTGGATTGCCAGACTACGGCTCTTGCCTTGTTGCAGCACTCTTCGAATTCTTTTTCCGGAACGCTGTCTGCTACGATCCCTGCTCCGGAGCGGATGCAGATCTCACCTTTTTCTTGTATACAAGACGGATCGCAATGCAGCTATCAAGTTTCCTGCAAAATCCAGATATCCGATCGCGCCGCCGTAAATGCCTCGTTTGCTCTGTTCCAGTTCTTCGATGATCTGGCAGCACGGAACTTCGGTGCCCCGGAAAGTGTTCCTGCCGGGAGGATGGAGTCGACTGCATCTATCGCATCTTTGTCTTCTCGAAGCTCTCCTGCGACTGTGGAACCGATGTGCATAACCTGTGAAAAATGCTCCACACTCATGTATTTTTCCACTTCTACCGTTCCGATCTTGCTGATCCTTCCGATGTCATTTCGTCCCAGATCGACCAGCATGTTGTGCTCTGCAAGTTCCTTCTCATCTTTCAGAAGTCCCTCTTCCAGTTCCCTGTCTTCCTGCTTTGTCTTGCCTCTCGGTCTGGTTCCTGCCAGTGGGAAAGTGGTAAGTTTTTTGTCCTCCAGTTTTACCAGGGTTTCCGGTGAAGCACCTGCAAGTTCGATGTCATCACTGGAAAAATAAAACATATACGGTGACGGATTTGTTGCTCTCAAGACTCTGTAAGTATCAAATAAACTTCCCTCTGCTTTTGCTCTCATCGGGTTGGAAAGCACCACCTGGAAGATGTCTCCCTCATGGATATAATGTTTTGCTTTTTCTACCATCTGGCAGTATTTTTCTTTCGGGAACTGCGGTTTGATCTCAGAATCAAGCTGTAATGGCAGGAACTCAGCCTTCTGTGCGTTTCGGATCAGATCTGCCATTTCCTGAAGTTTTTTCTCTGCTTTCTGGTAAGATTTTCCAGGTCGTCCAGCATGACTCCTGTGATCAGAAGTACTTTCTGTCTGTAATGGTCAAAGGCGATCACCTGGTCAAAAAGCATCAGATCCATGTCTCTGAAATCCGGATCCTCGTGTTCGCCAAGCTTTAATTTCGGCTCGCTGTATTTGATGTAATCATAGGAAAAATATCCGACCAAACCGCCGGTAAACGGTGGCATATCTTCAATCACCGGGCTCTTGTATTCTTTCAGGATCTCTCTTAAAGTGTCTCCCGGATGTGCAACCTGCTTTGTGATCTCACCCTGATCTTCGCCTTCCGTGCGGCGGATCTTCATTGCTCCGTCCGTGCAGGTAATCTCCATGGCCGGCTCATATCCGAGGAAAGAATAGCGTCCCCACACCTCTGTCTGGCTGGCACTTTCAAGCAGATAACAATGCCTGCTCGCCTTCCTTAAAGTCCTCATAACTTCTACCGGTGTATATCTGTCTGCGTATACTTCCCGGCAGACCGGAACTCTTTTGTACTGACCTTTTGCTGCGATCTCTCTGATGGTTTCTATCGTAGGATACATGGATCATACCTCCCTGTGTATTACTGTTTGTTCCTGTCAGAGCAAAAAAGAAAGCCCGCCCATGACAGAATCTGCTCTCTGTCAAGGACGAGCGTTAAAATTCACCCGCGGTGCCACCTTGATTCACGGAATGACCCGTGCGCTTTGCGGAATACCTTCATATTCCCGGCAACTGACGTATGCCTCACGTCACAGAATACTAAGCGATCGCCTTTCCCTGTGCCCTCAGCGGTCCATTTAACAATCTGCATTTCCACCCGGCTCTCACCCTCCCGGACTCTCTGTGCGCGCATGATAGTTTTTATCTCCGCTTCAACGGTTTAATTAACTAAATCAAATTTTCTATAAAATATCACAATTTTTTTCCATTGTCAATAGGGTTAGTTAAATTTCACATTTTATGTGCGATAAAATAGCCTCGGCCACACCGTCTTCTTCGTTTGTTCCGGTCACGCAGGCGGCGGATTTCTTGCAGTTTTCGGTGGCATTTCCCATTGCGATGCCGTATTTTACTGCTTCCAGCATACTGCTGTCGTTGTCTGCGTCACCAAATGCCATCGCTTCTTCCGGGGAGATCCCGAGTTTATCCAGAAGCCACAATAGAGTTTTGCCTTTCCCTGCATCTTTGTGCCCCATTTCGAGAAGATTTGACACAGAGGAAGTCACGTAGATATCCGGAATCTCTTTCTCCAGGGATGTATACAGGCGGTTCCTGTCCTCATGGCTGCATACGAAGGAGATGCTGTCCAGTTCTTTCGCATGCTGCGCTGCAAACTCAATGATATCCTTCACAGGAGTCCTCGTTGCCTTGATATATCTTGCCCCGTACTCTGTCGCCAGATAGCGGATGGGATCTCTGACATACGCTTCCTCTGCGTAGGGAACACCGTCGACGACGACCTCCATGACCATTTTTTCTCTTTTTCTTACAGCGATCGCGACTTCTACGGATTCCGGTGTCATAAGGCACTGGTAAATGCGCTTCTTTTCGCTGACAGAATAAACAGCGCCGCCATTGGCTGTGATCAGATATTCCACTCCCGGTACTCACGGATCATCTCAGGTACAGAACCAAAGGATCTGCCCGTTGCCGGCACAAGTAGATTCCCTGTGCTGCCGCCAGATCAAGGGCTTCTCTTGTACGTGGAGAAAGTTCTTTTTTGTTTGTCAGCAGGGTCCCGTCCAGGTCGCTGGCGATAAGTTTGACTGCCATTTCACATCTCCTTTGTATTTTTTTACAAACTATCCATTCATTTTCCACCATTATACAAAATCTTCTGCTTTTTTTCCACCTGATATGATATACTATTAACATTGAGTAAAAAGGAGATGTGTATCATGAAATTTATTTATCCTGCGGTATTCCGCAAAACTGATAAAGGTACTTATAAGGGATTTTTCCCGGATCTTGAGGATTGTTTCGGAGAGGGCGAGACTCTGGATGAAGCAATTGAGGAGCAAATGCCGCTGCTTACAACTGGATCTCTCTGGAACTTGATGAGGATGACTGCCAGCTCCCGCCTGTTTCTGATGCAGACGACCTGGAACTTGAAGAAGGCGATATCGTCCGGAATATTTCTGTAAATATCCGTTTTTATGAGGGATGGGATGAATAAAATTCCTTTTCCGGATTTCATCATATCAAATCAACCGGAAGGAGTTTTTAACATGTCAGCATTTTCGGAAGTTCTTACCGAATATATCAAAGCCAGGCACGTCAAAGTTGCACCTATGACCAAATATTGCGGAATTGACCGCTCTACCATGTACAAGCTGATCAGTGGTAAACGCAATCCGCCGTCCAAAGATATTTTTGAAAAAATGGCCCAGTTCATGCACCTGACGCCAGCAGAAACACAGCGTTTCGAGGAAGCCTGGGAAGTGACTGTGATCGGTCCGGAAGTCTACTACAAGCGCAAAAGTGTAGAAAATTTTATCCGCACTTTCCAAGTCATTTCTCTGTATCACCGGATGAATTTATTTTTTCCTCAAAACTTATCCAGAATAATCAGGAATCGGACTGCACAGTCCTGACCAGTCTTCAGAACGTCAACTATTTCATCCACAAAATGTTCCTTGCCGAAGCATCCAGGTCTTCCGGCAAGATATCACTGTTTCTACAGCCAGATCATGAATTTGTTTTTCATCTGCTCTCCACGCTGGCTCCGTCTGATACCCTGGAAGTTCAGCATATCCTCTGTCTGAACAGTGAAGACACCTTTACAGAACAGCATGAGCTTGTAAACCTGAAGTATCTGGATGCGATTTTCCCAATCTACATGTCTGGATTGAATTATACATTATGGTATTATTATGATAATATTTCATCTCATTACCAGAATATGAATATTTTTCCATGTATGATTCTGACTTCCGATGCAGCGCTGATGTGTACTGCTGACGGACAGTCAGGAATCTTTTACCGCAATTCTGATGTAATACATATGCTTCAGGAAATGTACAATACTTATCTGGAACAATGTTCACAGTTATTTCTGCCAACTGCTTTTCTGCCGGATAATTTTTCGAATGTTTTCAATACAATTTTTGAAGTTTCTGAAGAGGCACCTACTTTTGCCCTTCAACCGGAAGTCTGTATTACACCATTTATCAGCGAAAAGATTCTGAAACAGGCATTTAATTATGATATTCCGCACAGTGAGGAAATTATCAAACAGGCTGCCCTTGCTTTTAGAGGAAATATGAAAAGACTCACAGACAGCCAGACTTATGTATATTTTACAGCTGACGGACTTCTTCAGTTTGCTGCATCCGGACGGACTGCCGAGATTCCAGAAGTTTTTTATCATAAATTTACTGTTGAGCACCGAATCGAGATGCTACATGGAGTTGCCGAAAGCTGCCGCAAGGGTTCTTACAGAATTCTGCAAAAGCCATTAAACCATCTTCCATCCAACCTGCATCTTTGTATTCGTGGAAATGTCGGAACATTGATTTTTCAGAAATATAATGGAGAAGTCATGCTGTTTACGATCCAGGAGTATGGACTTCTTGAAACATTTCTTGATTATCTCCAGAATATGCTGGAAAGCAGTTTCTACACTTCAGAAGAAGCTGCCGCATACGTAGAAAGTATTATATACCAATTGGAAAATGGAGAACTTTCTTAACAATAAAAAAGCCGTATACTCAGGTAAACTCCTGAATATACGGTTTTTCTCTTTCATACTCGCCGATTCGATAGTTAAAATTATACGTATTATTTTTCATATTTCAAGATGTGACATTATTTGTGGGCAGAGTTTTTTGAAATTCAGAACACTTTTTGCCCGTTAATGAGAATTTATTGCAATTATACAATAAAATAAGCCCTCAGTGCTGTAACACCAAGGGCTTATGCTATAAAATTGCTTCCGTTATTTCGCTGGACGATATACCACAGTAAATCCTTCTGAAGCACTGCCCTGTACTTCTGCGGTATAACCAATCGGAGCCGCAGCTACAACATCATAGGTAATCGGAAGACCATCCTCATCCTGAGAATCCAGGAGTACCCACACATGTCTCCACTCGGTATCTGTGCCAAGTGTAATGCTGTCATATTCAAATCCATTGGAAAGCAGCTGAATATCAACCTGATCCGGACGAACGGTCAGTGCGCCGCTGTCTTCCCATTGTGTCGTTACAGATACATCCGTTGCCGGTGTGACTTTGATCTGGAGCGGTTCGGACTGAACACCATTCCAGGCTGCAACGATATCGGTTGTACCCGTACCGATGCCGGTAACAATTCCCTTATCATCAACTGTTGCGACAGACGGATCAGAACTGGTCCATGTAACTGACGGACTGTCATTCTTCTCTGTGCCATCCCATGTCTCTGCAAAAATGATAGTTGCACCAGTCTGCTTAATACTACGGCTGGCTGGTGTCAGCTTTATTCCAGTACCGGTAACACTTACTTTGCTTGTTGCTGTAAATGCACCCCATGTAAGAGTTACAGTTGTCTCACCAGGGGCTTTCGCGATCAGATTTCCATTGTCATCCACTTCTGCAATCTGCGGATCATCCACATTCCAGATAACATCCTGTCCATCTGCCGCTGTTCCATCCTCACCTGTTCCATCAATCAGTTTATAGCCAATTGCCTGTACAGACAGATCCTCATTTAAAGATAACTGAATGCTGTCAGAGCCTGCTGCAAGCACAATTCCCTTAACAAAAACACGAATGCTGATGGTCATTGGCTCGCCGGATACAGCTCCATTCTCATCTGTTGGCTGGTAAGTTCCTGTTACAACAGCACCACCTGCCTTATGGCTTCTTAACTGTAACTGATCGTCGGAATCTGTATCAAAAATACTCACAACAGATTCATCACTGGATTCCCATGTCATATCTCTGACTGCAATTTTGCTGCCGCCCTTCTCACCATAAACCGGTACAAAGAGACTGGTTTCCTCAGAAACTCCATTAAATACAACATTACCGTCTATGATCTGACCGATAGAATTATCAGCAGGTATATCGCCAAGATAAAGCCCATCTGCGATTGAAGTCTCCTCTTCCACCTGAACTTCAGAAGTGAAATCTGCCTCAGACTGGAAATCAGCATCTGCATCTGTCTGTTCGTCTCCTTCGCTGGTCTCTGCATCAATATTCTCTGTGCTTTCATCTGTGCTGTCCTCAATTACAGTTTCCTCATCGCCTGAGAACTCCAGATCACTGGCTGCATCATCAGCTTCGTAATTATCCTCAGAAAAAGCCTCGACTGCCGCTTCATCCCCCAGATCACCGGCGTATACTACTGTGCTCCCTGAGCTATAAGAGCCGCCGACAACATCCAGGTTAAAGTACGATTCCATTTTGAAATGTAACCCTGCACTCATTTTTATCCCTCTTCTTCTTATTAAAAACATCTGTAAATAGTTTCTACTTTATCGTATGGTAAAATCCTCCACTATTGAGGTCATTTTATCACATGCTTCTTTCTCTGTAAAGTTTCGTGAATATTAATTTTTGCTTATTTTCTAAGTGCAGATTTTAAATTAACTTTGAAAAATTCAATTTTTCTCTTGCATTTCTTCTTCGTATATAGTATAATTCGCAACTGTCAATTGAATATGGTCTAATTGGAAACGCACATTCTCCCTGAATGATTAACGAACAACACATGCTCTTGTATCTTAATTTATTTATTCAAGGAGGATTTTTTTATGCCTAAAAACAAGTTTCAGGAAGTAGTTTTTACAGTTATTATGGTATTTTTTATGGTCTACAGCATGATCTGTTATAATATCAGACTCAATGTAGGTGAGATGACAAATTCTATATTTCTTTCCGCATTTCATGAACTGATCATCATGGGACCGATCGCGTTTGTTCTTGATTTCTTTATCGTGTCCAAGCTGGCTTTTGCCTGTGCATCACGTATGGTCGATTTCAGAAACTGTCATCCGTTCAGCATGATCCTTGCGATCTCTGTTGCATCTATCGCTCTGATGTGCCCACTGATGAGTTTTGCCGCAACACTTCTTTTCAAAAATGCCGGAAGTCAGTTCATCGCTGTATGGATTGAAACTACTGCCATGAATTTCCCGGCAGCATTTTTCCTGCAGCTCATTTATGTAGGGCCGCTTGTACGCTTCATCTTCAGACATATTTTCCCTGAGAAAGAAGGTGCGCACCAGACTGCATCTGAAATGTAATAAAATTCCAATAAAAAATCAGGTTTTCGCATCGATGTTATCTGTCGTGTGGAAACTGATTTCGTTTTATTTAGCTATTTAGCCCTTTTCGATATCTTCACATGAGATTACAGAAGATAAACCGGAAGTTCTTCATTTACCTGAACAGAACCCTGTACTTCTTCCGGTGTTTTGTCCTTGACAAAAGCTTTCTGAAGTTCTTCTGAATTCTCTGGTGTGAGAACGGAAGTTTTTACGGATTTTTTGCGGGTTGTGGTTTTCTTTGGTGCTGCTTTCTTGGCTGTTGTGGCTTTTGCCTTTGTTGCTCTCGGTTTTCTGGCAGGAGTTTTTTTGGCTGCCGGTTCTTTAGCTTCTGCCTTTGGTGCTTCTTTGACTTCTGCCGGAGCTTTTGCTTCTTCTGCTGGTTTTACCGGTTCTGCTTTTGTTTCTGTGTTTTTGGCTTCTGCGTTTGCAGCGCGCAGAATGCTGTCCTTACCTACTGACATAATCCATTACCTCCCTGGCTAATTCTGTATATTCCTTCGCGCTTCTGCTGGATTTCTTGTATTCTACAACCGGAATGCTGTTGTCCTGAGACCATTCAATGGTACTGTCAACGCGGATCAGGTTGTCAAATACATGAATATTGTCCAGCTGATGCAAAGTTTCCATGGTTTGTTTAAAATAATTCTTGCGAGTGTCGACTTTGGTCACTGCGATACCCGCAACTTCGAGATCTGGTGCGATCTGCTTAACTTCGCCCAGAAATTCAAACATATTTGCAAGTCCGAACATTCCCCAGGGGCTTGCCTCTACAGGAATGATTACCTTATCGGATGCACACAGAATGTTCATGACCCATCCGCCGAGGGTTGGCGGTGCATCGATGAGAATATAATCGTAAACGCCTGAATCCTTGATTTTCTGGATACATTTCTTCAGGATAAATTCTCGCTGCCATTTGGTAAAAAGTTCGTACTCGATGGAACTCATCAGCGTAGATGACGGAATCAGATCAAGACTTTCGTACGGTGTGTGTACGATGTAGTCTGTCAGGTCTTCCTGTTTACCAATTGCATGGTAGAGATTCTTTTCTCCCTGGGCGTGCTCCAGAACCCAGTCCTCTGGAAAAACTGCCAATGAAAGATTCAGCTGCATGTCACCGTCAACCAGCAGAACTTTCTTTCCGGCGCGTGACATGCTGCGCCGAGGTTTGAGCAGGTCGTGGATTTGCCGCTGCCGCCTTTGTTGTTGGTAAAACAGATAGTTATTGTCTTTGCCATGGGATTTTCCTCCCCTGTTTATCGTTTTGGGTATTTTTGTAAATTTATCTATGTCATATTATACGAAATTTCTTCAAAATTTTCAATGAGTTTGTCACTATTTATACCTTTTATCCAACATTTGTGCATGTCAGACCGTTTTTGTCACGCGGTAGTCGGGATAATGTTCTATCAGCTCTCATGAACAAGCCTTTGCAGAAAAAAAGCCGACAGATTTGCGGTCTGCCGGTAAGTTGTGAATCTTATTTCTGTGGAAAAACTACGGTCAGGAGCATTTTGAATGCCTCCACTGCATATACTGCGTGTGGGATCCTGGCTGGCATTACGATTGCTTCGCCTGCTTTGCACTGGTATTTTACACCGCCTACGGTGAATTCGCCGACTCCTTCGAGAACAGTTACCATGGCATCACCTGTGGAATCGTGTGTGCCGATTTGTCCAATGTTCCTTCTTATTTTTATGAATAAAAAATCAGTCGAGGAGCTTTCCATCCACGGAGATGGTGGTTACCTGCCATGGGATGAATTTGCCACTGTTCTGGAGGGCTTTTTTGGCTGCCATTTCCAGACCACCGCAGCATGGAACTTCCATGCGGACAATAGTTACGCTGGCGATATTGTTGTTTCGGATGATCTCTTCAAGTTTTTCACTGTAGTCTGCGGCATCCAGCTTCGGACAGCCTACCAGGACGATCCTGCCTTTGATAAAATCTTCGTGGAAGTTTGCGTAGGCGTAAGCGGTGCAGTCTGCCGCGATCAGGAGTTTCGCGCCGTCGAAATACGGTGCATTTGTCGGAACAAGTTTGATCTGTACCGGCCACTGCTGGAGCTGGGATTGTGATTTTGTAGCTTTTTTCTGGTTCGCGAGAACGGCTGCTTCGTCATACGCCGCTGCTTCTCTCTCCACAAATGTGATCGCGCCGGTCGGACATGCCGGGAGGCAGTCGCCCAGGCCGTCACAGTAGTCATCGCGAAGGAGCTTCGCCTTTCCGTCAACCATGCCAATCGCGCTCTCATGGCAAGCCGCCGCACACGCTCCGCATCCGTTGCATTTTTCTTCATCTATCTGAATGATCCTTCTGATCATAAAAAATCCCTCCTCATTTTGTCTGTATCTCTGACTCGGTATCGCAGGTGTTCTCACCTGTTGAGTACAGGATACTGGAATGAGGAGGAAAATTCCGTGGTTATGACAACGGAATTAAAAATATCTACAACTTTTCTGCAGAACTCATGGATTAAAATGTTTTGCAGAATCATTCCTTGACCTGTTGCCAGAATATGCTTACAATTAAAACAAATAAATTTCAGGAGTGACTGTTTATGGATTTCTCTCTCATCTCCCAGACTTCTTTATTTCGCGGATATACGCCTTCCGAAACAGAGGAGCTCTTACGTGGCTTCGGGCTTCTACCCGGAGGTTTGTTCGGGATTCGGCGGTTTATACTGCCGGGAAACCGGTGTCGAATATTGGGATCGTGCTGTCTGGTACTGCCCAGATCGAGAATAATGATATCTGGGGAAATACCAGTATCCTGGGGCTGGTCAAACCCGGAGAAGTTTTTGCCGAGGCTTATGCCTGTGTGCCTGGAGAGCCGATGATGGTGGACGTGATCGCCACGGAAGATACGGAAATTTTGTTTGTAAATGTCCCGGAAATCTTCCGTCTTGCCTCCAGCGGAAAGGGAAATTACACACGCCTGATCCAGAATCTTGTCATCATCAGTGCCCGCAAAAACCTCACTCTCTCCCGCCGGATCCTGCACACCTCATCCAAAAGATCCGTGGAAGACTGTTCTCTTATCTCTCCTATCAGCAGAACTTCAGGGCAGTAACTGCATCGAATCCCACTCAATCGTCAGCAGCTTGCCGACTATCTGAGCCTCGACCGGAGTGCTCTTTCCAAGGAACTTAGCAGGATGAAAAGCGATGGTCTGATTGATTATCATAAGAATATTTTTACCTTGCATCATACTTTTACGAAAGGATTTTGACTATGAATTTTAAAGATATGGCAGAACAAAATGAGACCTGGATCATTGAACAGCGCCGCTATTTTCATGCACATCCAGAGCTTTCTTTTGAAGAAAAAAATACGACTCAGGCGATTGGAAAACGCCTGGAAGAAATGGGGCTTACACCACATTTTTACCCGGATTACAACGGTCTCTGGGCAATGATCGAGGGTGGAAAAAGTACACCTGACAGTAAGACGGTCGCGCTCCGTGCAGATATCGATGCCCTTCCTATCGAAGAACACACAGCCCTGCCTTTCTGCAGCCAGAATCCAGGTGTCATGCATGCCTGCGGACATGACTGCCATATCGCAATGCTCCTTGGCGGGATTCGCATGCTGATGTCCCAAAAGGAGAACTTAAAAGGCAATATAAAGATCATTTTTCAGGCTGCGGAAGAGTCCTGTCACGGTGCAGAATACTATGTAAAACATGGTTTTCTGGACGATGTAGATGCCATTTACGGGACACATATCTGGGGCGATCTCGATGCGCCTTATATGAATTTTGAGACTGGTCCGCGCATGGCAAGCTGCGATAATTTCCGCATTGAAGTAGAAGGGATTTCTGCTCACGGCTCTACTCCACATCAGGGGGTTGATGCGATCCTGACTGCGGCTCATATCATCACAGAGATCCAGGCTATCGTCTCCCGCATGAACGACCCACTGAATCCGCTTGTCGTCACCGTCGGCAAGATCACCGGCGCCAGCGTTTTAACATCCTCGCTGACAAAGTTATTATGGAGGGAACCACCCGCACCCACTCCCCGGAAATGCGTAAAAAAACAGAGCCTCTGCTCCGCAAGATCGTCGAAAACACAGCCGATTCTATGGGAGCAAAGGCCACTCTTACCTTTGAATATTTTCCAGCTCCGATCATCAATGACCACGAAGATCTCGTCCAGATCGCAAGAAACGCCGCCACAAAAATGTACGGTCCGGACGCTCTGAAACCCTTCCCGAAGATGATGATCAGCGAAGATTTCGCCTACTTTATGGAGAAAGTTCCCGCCGTTTTCGGTCTCGTCGGAAGCCAGAATAAAGAACTTGGTTTCACCGCAAAAAACCACAACGACCACTACATTGTGGATGAATCCGTCCTCAAACGCGGAGCCGCAATGTACGCACAGTTCGCGTATGATTTTCTGGAAGAAAAATCAAAATAAATTTTCTATAATTTCCACCCTGCGGCCTGCATCTGTGTCTCCATCATATGCTGATAGATTCCATTCTTCCTGGAAAGTTCTGCCGGGCTGCCCTGCTCGGCTACGACGCCGTCCTTGAGGACTACGATCTTGTCAGAGTCCGCGACGGTTCGCATTCTGTGTGCGATGATCATGACTGTTTTGTTCCGGATCAGGCGGGACAGTGACTCCTGGATCATTGTTTCATTATCTACATCAAGAGATGCCGTCGCTTCATCCAGAAGAATGATCGGTGCATCTTTGAGGAAGGCTCTGGCAATGGATATCCTCTGCCTCTCACCACCGGAAAGTTCGGATCCATTTTCACCGATCATGGTGTTCCATCCATCCGGAAGTTTCTCCGCAAATTTATCGCAGTGAGCCAGTTTTGCCGCCGCAATGACTTCTTCATCTGTGGCATCCTGGCGGCCGATACGGATGTTTTCCATGATCGTATTATTGAACAGTGTAACATCCTGGAATACAATTGAATACAGTGACATCAGCGTTTCCGGATTGATCTTTCCGATATCCATACTGCCAACTTTAATGCTTCCTTTGTTGATATCCCAGAAGCGGGATGCCAGTCTGGAAACAGTTGTTTTACCACCGCCGGATGGTCCGATCAGTGCTGTTACTTCACCCTGCTTTGCGGTAAAAGTAACATCCTTTAAGACATCTTCTCTGTCATTATACGCAAATCCAACATTGGTAAATTCAATATCATATCCCTGATTTGTAAGTTTCTCACTTCCTGTCTGAATATCATGAGACAGGATCTCATCCATACGTTTGCACTGGACATCTGCAGATATGATCGCAGCAAGATTCTGCAGAGAAATCTGCAGCGGATCATATAATCTGGATACAAGAAGCAGAAACATGAAGAACGTCAGCACATCGATCTTTCCCTCTGCCAGAAGGACACTTCCCACTAACGCAGTCGTTGCAATACCGAATTTGAGGATCATCTGTGCACTTGCCACGAACACTGCCGTTGTCAGTTCCGTCACGATCGCATGCTTTTCAACAGCTCTGATCTTGCTGTCCAGGCCTTTGATGTATTCTGCCAGCGCGTTGTTTGCGCGAAGATCACGGACTGTCTCCAGGCATTCCTGAATACCGTCCGCGCATGCCATTTTGAGATCCATCTGACGGCCTGCTGCACGTTTCTGTACGTTGCCGGAACACCCTACGATCAGGAAAGATACCGGCAGTACCACAGTGCTGCGATCGCCATTCTCCAGTCAAAAAAGAACAGGCTAACAGCTACCAGGCAGTCGAAATACACGCTCCAACCAGCTCCGGGATCAGTGTGAAGAAGCAGTTTCCAGCGTCGCACAGTCCGCCATGATCGTACTTGTCAGGTCAGAAAGATCCTTCTTTCCGAAGAATGAAAGCGGGATCTTGCGGAGTTTTTCTGCCAGTGTGATACGGCGCACACCGCTCTCTACATAAGTACTTAAGAAGGTCGCATTATACTGGATATAAAGTTGTAACTCCGATCAGGGCCAGGCAGATCAGACAGCCTGCCGCGAACAGGATTCCCTTGCCTTCCAGTGTTCCTTCCATGTAATTTTTGACAAGCAGATACAGCATTCCAACTGGAAACATCAGCACAATATTGGATATCGTTGCGCTTATAAACGCATGGATCATATCCTTCGCGCCCTGCTCGGAGAGGGCATATTTATGCTGTAATTTTTCTTTAAATGTCATATCAAGCACCTACCTTCCAGCAGACAGACTGATTGTATGCCTCCCACATATGGGCATAAATTCCGCCGTTTGCGACGAGATCTTTGTGTGTTCCCATCTCTCTGATCTCTCCGTCTTTGAGGACACAGATCCGATCTGCATCTACAACAGATGACAGTCTGTGTGCGATCATGATAACGGTTTTTCCCTCAGATAGTCTGGAAAAAGCCGCCTGCACTTTTGCTTCGTTATCCGGGTCTGCAAATGCAGTTGCCTCATCCAGGATCAGGATCGGAGCAGCTTTAAGCATTGCTCTCGCGATGGAAAGTCTCTGCGCTTCTCCGCCGGAAACATAGGTTCCTTTGCTCCCGATCACAGTATCGATCCCGTTCGGCATTTTTGCAATAATGTCCTCGCACTGTGCATCTTTCAGTGCCTGAAGGACTTCCTCTCTTGTTGCATCTTTTTTGCCCATACGCACGTTGTCGTAGATGGACATTTTGAGAAGTTTACTGTCCTGAAAAACGAAGGAAACTTTTTCCATAAGTTTCTCTGACGGGATGTCACGCACATCCACGCCGCCGATACGGACAGTTCCTTCTGTCGTGTCAAAAAACCTTGCGGCAAGGCTTGCCAGAGTTGTTTTGCCGCCTCCGGATGGTCCGACAAACGCCACATGTTCTCCGTCTTTTATCTGAAGACTGATCTGATGCAGAGCATCCTTGGATGCGTTTTCGTAACGGAAGGAAACATTCTCAAATGTAACAGAACTGTCCTCCACTGCCCTGCCGTCTTTTGTTTCCGGAAGAGGCTGGCGGTCCAGGATCCCATCGATTCTTTCCAGGGCATCCGCAACAATCATCTGGTTTTCACTTGCGAACATGATCTTGTTCAGAGTTACCGTGATGATCGGTGTGATAATGATATAAAACAGCAGGTTCAGAAGGTATGCATCACTCGCCGTAAAGAAAAACGCAGTCGCGATCAGCACGGAAAATACCGCATTGATGATGGTCGTATAAAGTACCATCGGCATACGCAGATCTTTGGTGTAAGAGATCGTCCATTTCTCATAATTCTTGATGGAAGTCTGAAAACGTTTGAACGAAAATACAGACTGTCCGAATGTCTTACAACCGGGATTCCTCTGACATATTCCACTGCTTCACTGGACATTTCCTCAAGCGCATTCTGATATTCTTTCATCTTCTGCTGCATCTTTTCACCGGTCATGGAGCCCATGATCAGGAATGCTGCAACAACCGGGACCAGACTCAGAAGCCCCAGCCTCCAGTCAAAAACGAGAAGCAGGACAAGAAGTCCGACTGGTGTCGCATAAGCCCTGTCTGGTCCGGAAGCTGATGTGCCAGATAAGTTTCAGTCGCTGCACTGGATTCATTGACGATCTTGCGGATCTTACCGCTTCCCTCGCTGTCCATGAATCCCATCGGCAGAGTCACGATATGATGCATCATCTGAGAACGCATTTCTGCCTGTACGTGAAACGCTGCAACATGCGAACACATCAGTGATCCTACGTAGATAATCATGGACAGAAGCGCAAATCCGACTGCCGCCCATCCATAACCTTTGAGATTCTGTGCCTGGCTGTAATCCGGTGCCACCGCCAGAACTTCCTTTATGATCCTCCAGATATAATAAAACGGTACCAGTGCGATCCATGCGCTGACTGCGAGAGTATCCAGGAGAGAACCGTCAGATACTTGTACTTTCCTGCATACTCAAAAAGTCGTGATAATGAACTTTTTTCTTCATAATATCCTCCCTTCCAAAGTTCGAAAACCGCTTTATTATTACATAACACTTACCGTGATTATATAGTACTGACTTTTATTAGTGTTGTCTAACCAGTAGTTTTTAGAAAAGACTGCCCTTCTGCCGCTGCAAAAAGCAGTCTTCTTTACTGATCATCTGTTTTCATCAAAATTCATGATCGCGTTCCAGCCTCCGTAATGATATTTCTCCAGCATCTTCACATAATCCTCTGCCTTTTCTCTCGGCATCTTGTGACGGACAACCTCAAAGGCACTCTCAAAAAGAGCGGTCGTCATGATGTGAATGAATTCCTCCGGAATCTCCTTCGCACCTTCGTTCTGGAACTGGATCACCTGCATGAATTTGTAGGTATATTCCGTCTCGATCTCTACGAGATGCTCTACAAAATTCTGGAATTTCGTTCCATAAGAGGCATCCAGCAGGAGCTGAAACTCTTCAAAATGATCATACATACAGTCTAGCATTTTTTCCATTCCTGAGGTCACATATGCATCCATCAAACCTGCCTGTTTCTCCTCATCCACTGCATGAAACTCCTCCTGTGTACGAAGAAAAATGTCCGTAAATTCATCTGCTGCCGGCTGTACGATCGCACTGAACAGACCTTCCTTCCCGCCGAATCTGGAATAGATAGATCCGGTTGTAACGTCTGCCTTTGCCGCGATCGTCCGAAGAGAGGCATCGGAATAGCCCTTCTCCAGAAATTCTTCCCTGGCACATGCCAGGATTTTCTCTGAAACTCCTTCTACTGGTTTTGTCATCTGCTCCTCCGTAACAGTGTTATGTAACACTGTTATAAATATAATTCTGATTGTTTCTCCTGTCAAGTACCTGTGTAAAATAACCGCCGAAAATTATAATAATCTCCGACGGTCATCTCAAAATTTCTTACTTTTTGTGCGAAATACATTCACTTATCGTCTTTACGATCTCCCGCGGATCCAGCGGTTTTGCAAGATGTCTGTCCATTCCTGCCTCGCGGCTCCGTTTGCGGTCCTCATCGAATGCATTGGCGGTCATCGCTATGATCGGGATTTCTCTGGCATCCTTTCGATCCATTTCCCTGATCGTCCTGGTTGCACTCAATCCGTCCATGACTGGCATCATTACATCCATAAGGATGATATCGAAAGTACCCTCATCTGAATTCTGGAAAATGTCAACAGCCTCCTGACCATTCCATGCTTTCGTTATCACAGCTCCCTCGCTTTCCAGGATAAACTCTGCAATCTCCATATTCAGCGCATTATCCTCTGCAAGAAGGATCCGTATTCCCTTGATCGACTTCCTTTGCGTCTTCAGCTCCGGCTCCCTGGAATCGCTTTCCGTCAATGGGTCTACCCTAAGAGTCAGAGTGATGGTAAAAGTACTTCCTTTTCCTTCCTCGCTCACAACGCTGATCTGTCCGTTCATCTTTCTACGAGTTTCTGAACAATTGAAAGTCCCAGTCCGCTTCCGCCAAAAGTCGTGCGGGCACCATTTTCTTCCTGGGAAAACGGCTCAAACATATGCTCCTGAAATTCTTTACTCATGCCCTTGCCGGTATCAGCACATACAAACTCAAACGTAGCATTCGCTCCGTCAAAAGCAGTCTCCTGATAAGCCAGTCTGATCGAACCATTTTCACGGTTATATTTGACTGCATTTCCTGCAATATTCATCAGGATCTGTCTTAAATGTACCGGACTTCCGATCACCTGACGATGGATTTCCTCGTGCCGTTCATAAATGAAATCAAGACCATGTCCCATCGCCTGAACTTCAATCATTGAAACAACTTCATCCAGCAGGTCCAACAGATCAAACGGGACTTCCTCCAGTTCGATCTTTCCAGATTCCATCTTGCTCATATCAAGCACATCATTTACAAGTTCAAACAAAAATGACGATGCACCACGGATTTTTTCTCTGCATTCCGCCTGTTTTTCCATATCTTCCGGAAAGTGATCTCCGATGTTCAGCATGCCCATAATTCCATTGATCGGCGTGCGGATATCATGGCTCATCCTGCGCAGTAAAAATTACTGATTCAATCTCTCCATTAGGAAGGATCCTTTAGGCAGAACATTCAGCATAAACCACGTACCGCCTCTGTCCTTAAATGTATAATTGAGTGCTTCTTTTCCCCGGAGTCTGTCAGAAATTGTGGACAGTTCTGTAACTTCCCGCATTCCTTCCTGATAATCTTTGCCGACAAAATATTCTGTGACTGCATCTACGATCTCTGATGCAGTTTTGAAATTTTTTGCAACTTTTGAAACGATCTCCGGTGCACGAATGATCTCAAATTTATTCTTTTTCAGATCCACCACATAGTTTGTCATATAAATTTTGCTGATCGCATTAATGATATTATGCTGATATTCCAGGTCATCTCGTCTTCGTTTTTCGCCTCTTCTACGTATTTCAAGAAGTATAAACCAGAATGCCAGATAGAGACATACTGCATATGTCATGACCATACCACGCTCGGCAAAAACCTCATTTTTTGGAAAGAAAACATAGATATAATACTGTCCACAGTTGGTGTGCCTGCCATAGTATATATTTCCATTTTCCTCTACACAGACCAGACTTTCCGGAATCCAGGCAGAGTTGAACATCATGATCCGAGGGCAGTCTGAAATCTTTTTTCCCTGCATCGTTTCATCATTGGAACTGATCACAGTTTCCCCATCTGTGAGTGCCACGATCCCATTTCGCTCCACTTTGTAGCCGGTAAGGATCGTCTCTATGCTGACTTCGTCTTCCTGCTCTGCCTTCTTTGAAGCATTTTCATAACACACAACGATTTTGTCTGCATCACCATCTGACATTGCTGCGTAGTAATAAGTCTCTTCCTCATCCGTTACGATCTGATCAGTCAGAACTCTGTTTTATAGGAAAATACATTCTGGAGATTCTGATTACGAAATGCATTTTTCCAGAGACTTGTCGGGATTTTTTCTGTACAGATATTCTGGATGATCTCAAGGTCTTTATCAACAAGCAGGATTCCTGTCAGACGCTGCTCTTCCAGATATTCCTGAAATTGTTCCTCGTCCATGTCTTCCTTCTGCATACATCGTTTCAGTTCCGTCGTCTTCTCTATAAGATCTGTCCGTATCCGCACTTTACTGTTTGTAAGAATATTATCATAACGGATACACTGTTCTTTCATGAACTTGATGATCCCCTCGATCTCACTGTTCTGCCCCCTACGAAGCATTTTCCACTGAAGTTTCATACTTCTCCAGAATCCTGTCAATGGTTCCGTCCAGCTTCATTTCATTCAAAGTTTCATTCAGTTTATCGACCAGTTCCGGGTCTGTATCTTTTGAAAAAGCCACTGCCAGCTTGGAAGTTTCCAGGCTTTCATCAAGAATACGGAACCTGCCCGGATAGTCCTTCATATAAGTCTCAAGATACAGCTTGTCACCCGCAACAGCATCCACATACCCCTGCCGCAACGCTGTCAGGCATTCCTTCATCAGCTGAAAACTATATATATTCCGGGGATAAATCTCGGGTGAGATATCCAGCTGCAGAAGAATATCTTCTGCACGTGTATTAACCAGAGTTGCTATGTTTTTGTCATTGAGATCATCCAGACTGTTGATGGAACTATCCTCATTTACGATGACAGACTCCTGACTGTACATATATGGTTCGGACCAGAGATAACTGTCTTCTCTTCCGTTCAGAGAATGGGAATCCCAGATACAGTCTATGATCTGTTCACCAAGATAAGCTTCTTTTTCCGTCCACTTCATGATAACATAAACCGGCTCATATCCCATTCGATGGCAGGCTTCCTCTGCAAGATCCGCATCAATTCCTACCAGATTTCCGTTTTCGTCAAAGTAATTATATGGCTTATATTCATCACAGCCTATCATAAGATCTGTAAGAGTTTCTGTGCTCTCATCTGATGCCAGAATACTCTGTATATTTCCTGTCAGCATCACAGCTCCGAGAAACAACGGGCATAGTTTTTTAATAAAATTTCTCATTTCTTTCCTCATTTTATATACTATTTTCAGTATACTCTTCCTCTTCTGCCTGTGTCAAATCATATGGATCTGCTTTCCATTTTTCTCTATGATTCCTTCGGCTTCGAGGTTCTTAAGTTCTCTCGTCATGGCACTGCGGTCGACACTTAAATACTGTGCCAGTGCGGTATAGGACATAGGAAGTGTGAGGTCTTTGCTGTGTTTTTCTGCGGAAAGTGTATTGAGATAGGTTATCAGTTTCTTACGTGTACTGGATCTGGAAAGCATGTAGATCCGCTCATTCTGCTGCCGGGACTGGATCGCGGTAAGCTGCAACAGATTGCTGACCATCTGGCTGTGATGGTGGCATGCCTGGTCGCAGCGTTTGATCACATGCTCGTAGTCGATAAATATGATCCTGGTCTCCTGTGCCGCACGGACATAATAATGCTGTGAATCCGTCGGAAGCAAAAACGGCTCGCCAAAAACGGCATCTTTATTGAGTTCATCGATCATGTACTCATTTCCCTCGGTGTCACAGCAGTAAAGTATCGCCCTGCCATAGAGGATCAGACCGATCTTTTTCATGGAGTTTGAATATTCCATGATGGTTTCTCCGTTTCGGAACGTCATTTCCCTTGCATGAAAACAGACACGCATTCTTTCCTGTTCTTCGGGCAGAATATCTGTAAAAAGTGTGATGTGCTCCATTTTTCCCCTCATCTCTTTCCATTGTTTTTCCATTATTATAACATTATTTTTCTCAATTAAGAGCATTTTTGTGACTTTTGCAACAGAATTCTCTTCTGTATTCTGTTATACTTTTAACAAAGTCAAGGATACAAAAAACGTTTTTACATAAAACTCATAACAAATTGGAGGGTACGAAATATGAAGATCACAGATACTATCAGATACGCAGGTGTAAATGACCATCAGGTTGACCTTTTTGAAGGACAGTATAAGGTTCCAAACGGAATGTCCTACAACTCTTACGTGATCCTGGATGACAAGATCGCGGTTATGGATACCGTAGATGCCAACTTCACACATGAATGGCTCGACAATATCCAGCAGATCCTCGACGGACGCAGACCGGATTACCTGATCGTTCAGCATATGGAACCGGACCATGCAGCAAACGTGGCAAACTTCCTCAAAGTTTATCCGGACACCACAGTTGTTTCCAACAAAAAAGCATTCAACATGATCCAGAACTTCTTTGATCTCGACCTCGAGGGACGCAAGATCGAAGTAGAAAACGGCGGTACACTTTCTCTTGGATTCCATCAGCTTACTTTTGTCTTTGCTCCGATGGTACACTGGCCGGAAGTTATGGTGACTTATGACAGCACAGAAAAAGTTCTGTTTTCCGCAGACGGTTTCGGCAAATTCGGTGCGCTCGATGTAGAGGAGCCATGGGATGACGAAGCAAGACGTTACTTCATCGGTATCGTAGGAAAATACGGAAAACAGGTTCAGGCGCTTCTCAAAGTTGCCGCAACACTTGATATCCAGAAGATCTGTCCGCTTCATGGTCCTGTACTCACTGAAGATCTTGGCCATTATATCGGACTCTATGACACCTGGTCCTCCTACACACCGGAGACAGACGGAATCGTGATCGCCTATACTTCCGTATATGGTCACACCAGAGACGCTGTATATCTCCTTGCAGAAAAACTCAAATCCAAAGGATGTCCGCGGGTTCTCGTCTATGACCTTGCAAGAGACGATATGTCCCAGGCTCTCAGCGACGCTTTCCGTTATTCCAAACTGGTCCTTGCAACCACCACTTACAATGCGAGCATCTATCCGTTCATGAATGACTTTATCACCAGACTGGTAGAGCATAATTTCCAGAACCGCACGGTAGGAATCATCGAAAATGGCTCCTGGGCTCCTCTGGCAGCCAAAGTCATGAAAGAAATGATGGCTCCGTGCAAAAAGATCGACTGGTTAAAGAACAACGTCCACATCTGGTCCGCTGTAAAAGAAGAAAACAGAAAAGAGATCGAGGCAATGACCGATGAACTCTGCAAAGAATATATCGCCAAGAACGATACTCTCGCAAACAAAAATGATATGTCTGCACTTTTCCGTATCGGATACGGTCTCTATGTTGTGACTTCCAACGATGGAAAACGTGACAACGGACTGATCGTAAACACTGTTACCCAGCTGACCGATAACCCGTACCGTGTAGCAGTCAACATCAACAAAGCCAACTACTCTCACCATGTGATCCAGCAGACTGGTGTCCTGAATGTAAACTGTCTGTCCGTCGAAGCACCGTTCTCTGTTTTTGAAAGATTCGGTTTCCAGTCCGGCAGAACTGCTGACAAATTCGCAGGCCAGAAAGTCAACCGTTCCGGCAACGGACTTGTATTCCTGGACAAATACATCAACGCATTCATGTCCCTCAAGGTAGAGCAATATGTTGACCTCGGAACCCATGGCATGTTCATCTGCAGTGTCACCGAAGCCCGTGTCATGAGCGACCAGGAGACCATGACCTACACCTACTACCAGACAACGTCAAACCAAAACCGCAGACCGAAGGAAAGAAAGGCTTTGTCTGCAAAGTCTGCGGCTACATCTACGAAGCGACGAACTCCCGGAAGACATCATCTGCCGCTGTGCAAACACGGCGCTGTAGATTTCGAGCCGATCCAGTAAAAAACCTCCAATTCAGATCATTGTGATCTGCTAAACCATTCAATCCATAAATAAAACCGCTGCCAGAAACAGATAGGAACATCTGCCTGGCGGCGGTTTTGCTTTATTTTGCTATCCTTTAATGACCTTGGAAAAAGTAATGGCAAATTAGACCATCCAAATTTCAGGCTATAAATGACTAGCAAACAGATAAGTACAAATAAAGTCCACCAAAATCTCGGAATTAATTGGCTTAAACTATAGCAAATACATAACAAGTCAATAAAATTACTCTAAACTGGTTGGTTCAAATTATAGTAAGTTCATATCAAGCCAATAAAACTCTTGAAATCAGGGCTGCTGCCGCAAAATGATCTCTCATCTTTGCAGCAACAACCCCTTTATGTGAATGAATATTCGAAAATAAGTATGAAGGCATTATTATAAAAATAGATTTATGATCATCAATTCTATGACTCCCACTCCTGCCATAACCATGGAAACAGCCGTTTTGCATTTCAGCTGATCTTTCATTTCTGTCAGGCCAAACATTCCATTCGCCACCATGTACTGACAGAAACTGCTTCCGGAATGGAGTTCCGCTGACAATATCCCGGAAGATGTTTTATAGGATAGGAAAATCTCACAATAATTTCGTCAGTTCCTTCATATTCAGGATCACTTCATCCGCGCCTGCATCGATGAATTTTTCTTTCACGGACTGGATCTTTAATGCTTCCATATTTCTGAAGATCATATATGGGTACGGACGTCCCACATTTCCTGTGGAATCTGGGCTGAACCATGCATCCGGCTCGTATCCGTTTTCCTTTGCTTTGGCGGTCACGATCGCCATCATCTTGTCGGTATAACCGGTTGTGGAACCGATCTTGATATCTTTCTTTCTCAGTTCCTCTATCGTTTCCAGAACATATGGCTTTACTTCTGCAAACTGATCGAGGATTCCCAGAAGTTTCTCCTCAAACAGAGAGTAAGTTTTTCTACGTCATCTTCTGCCCAGTCAAAAATTACTGCTTTATATGTACTCATTTTGCTTTTCCTCACTTATTTTTATCTGTTCTGTTCCAGAAACTCTTTGATAAGTTCTGAAACTTTCAGGATGTCTTCTTTGTAGATTTCTCCGATGTTTCCGATCCGGAAAGTGTCTGCCTCTGTTACTTTTCCAGAGTAGATCGCATAGCCGCGTTCTTTGATATACTGATACATATCTGCAAAGGAAAAGCTTGCATTTTCCGGATAGAAGAAGGTTGTGATGATCGGTCCCTGATGCTCCTCGTCGATGTATGGACGGATGCCAAGTTCCTTCATTTTCTCGATCAGAAGACGGTTATTTTCCACATATCTCTGATGTCTTGCAGGGATTCCTCCCTCTGCTTCCATCTCCTTTAATGCCTGATAAAATGCAAGAACTACATGTGTCGGAGAAGTAAATCTCCATTTGCCATCCTTGTTCATAGTCTCCCACTGGTCATAGAGGTCAAGAGAAAGGCTTCTTGCTTTGCCTTTGGATTCGATCAGTTTCTGTTTGTTTGCAATGATGAAGGAAAATCCCGGTACGCCCTGGATGCATTTGTTTGCACTGCTGATGATAAAGTCGATTCCCCATTCTCCGACCGGGATATCCACACCACCGAAACTGCTCATTGCATCTACGATCATAGTACGTCCATTTTCTTTGACTACTTTTGCGACAGACTCAATATCATTCAGGATTCCAGAGGTTGTCTCACTGTGGACCATGGATACATGTGTGATGGCAGGATCGTTCTTCAGGATCTCATTTACCTTGCCTGCATCCGGCACTCTGTCGTATTTTTCATGGTAGATCGTATAGTCGATCCCGGCATGTTTTACGATATCCTCCATACGTTCTCCGTATGCTCCCTTTGCACAGATCAGGAGTTTCTCGTCTGCTCCGATCACGCTGGTCAGTACAGATTCCACACCAAAAGTACCGCTTCCCTGCATCAGAATGGCAGTGTATTCATCCTCAGATACATGTGCAAGTTCCAGCAGTTTTTTTCTGATCTCCTGAGTGATACTTTGTAATCATCATCCCAGGTGCAGTGGTCAAACAGCATTTCTTTACCGTATCGGTAGTTGTCAGTGGTCCAGGTGTCAGTAATTTATAATTTTTCATGATGGTTTTTTCCTCTTTTCAGTTATTTTTAAATCTTCTCCAGCACCTCCCCAATATCAGAATTGATGCAGATCGCCTGGCTGCGGATCTCGTTTGGGCATTCGGCCTGGCCGTAGTTCAGGCAGGCGTAAGTGTTCTGATGGTTCTTAAGCGTCATCTGCCAGAACGAGTATTTGATGATCCCTGGCGTGTTATATCCAACGCCTAATTCCAGATAAAGTGTCTTTAATCCGTCGCATGTACGAAGGAAATTGGAGTACCGCTCTGCTGCCTGATGCCAGCCTTCGTCCTGCACAAAGGTATTGTCAGCCCGAAGATTCATCGTCATCGGCTTTCCACAGTACGGGCAGTGTGGGACGAGTTCTGTTGGAACCCTCATATCTTTCTGCTGCTGTACCATCTCACAGACGAGCTCTTCATTATCATAAGTTTCCTGACAGCACGGCTCGCTGCACTGAAAAAGTCCATAGTCCCCCTGTGTATAAAACAGTCGTTTCTTATCAAATCCTGCCTTCTGGAAACAGTGATCTACATTCGTTGTCAGCACAAAATAGTCCTTGTCCCGCACCAGTTCCAGCAGCTTCTCATACACCGGTTTCGGTGCATCCATGTAACGGTTGATATAGATATAACGCTCCAGTACGCCCAGTATTCTTCCAGCGTCTCATACGGATAAAAACCGCCGGAATACATATCCGAGAAATCATATTTCGCCGCAAAATCTGAGAAATGTGCCCGGAATCTTTCTCCTGCATACGTAAATCCTGCCGATGTCGATAGTCCCGCACCGGCACCGATCACAACTGCATCAGCCTCCTCAAGCGCTGTCCGAAGTCGCCCGATCTCCTTCTCATAATGTTCCTCTGTCATTCTGTTCCTGGTCTTTGAAAACATCGCAGACACCTCTCTTATCTATTTATTTCGTAAAAAACAGCCTGTATCATCAGACTGTTTTTATTTTTTCTATATTCTATAAATGAGCAAGTTCGTGATTTTGCATAAAAGAAAGACACCTTAAATCTGATTATGTTGTATAATGAAAGTGACGAAACAAACATTTGCAACATTCACAAGAAAGAAGGTGCCTCTCGCAAATACTATACATCATTCGTCATTCATATACTACCAGTTTAAGAAATTAAATTTATGCAAATTCTATTCGAACCGGGTCATAAATCATCTTATGAGTATCCTGATCAGCATTTTTATCTCAGGATACCATGGAAAAACCACGGATTTTGCTAAAAACAGCTCCTGCCACAGAACTACGATTGCTCATTTCCTTAATTCCGGGAAATGGGATGATTCATTACTTTCAGATGCATTAAAACAGCCTGTCATTGAGATTATTTATTCAGAAGCTGCACGTACCGGAAATCCTGTTTTCTGCATTGTGGATGATACGATAGCTTCAAAGACTAAGCCTTTGTCACGGGCATTACATCCAATTGAAGATGCGTACTTCATCAGTCCCATTTAAAGGAAAAACAGGATTATGGACATCAGGCAGTTGCTGTCATGCTTCCTGCAATGGCATTGTACAGAACATTGCAAAGGAACTGTCTGTTCCACCAGTAATGTCTTATCTCCTTGTGACTGCTGGTATGT
>ENA-OQCX01000097-OQCX01000097.1-human-gut-metagenome-genome-assembly--contig:-NODE-97-length-43277-cov-2.963523_pt1 | contig 43277 bp, 47 predicted proteins | sample MGYA00242762_ERZ504587 | MGnify/ENA primary metagenome ERZ504587 (study PRJEB26092, sample SAMD00036337) | human gut metagenome | host: Homo sapiens | study: EMG produced TPA metagenomics assembly of...
TCCAATCTTAACCTGTGAACAGATGAAGTTTCTTGGATTTTTTCACTTTCTTCGCAGGCAATGATCTCACCAACCTGGAACTGCATCTTTCCGAAGTCATCGAATGTGATCTCCGGCTTTGCTTCGATATCGATCACTTCTTCGTCAGCTTCTTCTTTTGCCTCTTCCTTCTCTTCTACATGTGGGTGAAGTTCTTCTACTTTTTTCATTACTTCATTGACATCCAGTCTTGCGAAAAGGATCTCCGGTTTTTCTGTTACTTTTCCGTCTCCAAGCTGAGCAAGGATCTTCTCTGAAGTCTCCGGCATGAAGGATTCCAGAAGTTTTGCTCCTGCTTTGATGCTCTCGATCAGGTTGTAGAGAACGGTCTCCAGACGGTCTTTCTTTGCCTCATCTTTTGCAAGTGCCCACGCATTGTCTCATCGATGTATTTGTTGCAGCGTTTGAACAGTACGAAGATCTCTGTGATTGCATCTGCGACACGCAGTTCATCCATCTTCGCATCGACTCTCTTCGGAGTATCTTCTGTGACAGCCTTAAGATCTGCATCGACAGCCTTTTCTTCTTCTGTCTCGGCAACACCCTTATCTGTTACAACACCGCCGAAGTATTTATTTGTCATGGAAATAGTTCTGTTTACCAGGTTTCCAAGTGTATTTGCAAGGTCAGAGTTCATACGCTCTACCATCAGCTCCCATGAGATCACGCCATCATTTTCAAATGGCATCTCGTGAAGTACGAAGTAACGTACGGCATCTACTCCGAAGAAATCAACCAGCTCATCTGCGTAAAGTACATTTCCTTTGGACTTACTCATCTTACCGTCGCCCTGCAGAAGCCATGGATGTCCGAATACCTGCTTTGGAAGCGGCAGATCCAGTGCCATCAGGAAGATTGGCCAGTAAATGGTATGGAAACGGATAATATCTTTTCCGATCAGGTGGAGGTCTGCAGGCCAGTTCTTATTAAACAGTTCTGTGCTGTTACCGTCGCAGTCATATCCAATTCCTGTGATATAGTTGGTCAGCGCATCGAGCCATACGTATACGACATGTTTTGGATCGAAGTCTACCGGGATTCCCCATTTGAAGGATGTTCTGGATACACACAGATCCTGAAGTCCCGGAAGCAGGAAGTTGTTCATCATTCATTCTTACGTGAAACCGGCTGAATGAATTCCGGATGCTCATTGATGTGGTTGATCAGTCTGTCTGCGTATTTGCTCATCTTGAAGAAATATGCTTCTTCTTTCGCAGGCTTACACTCACGTCCGCAGTCCGGACATTTACCGTCTACTAACTGAGACTCTGTCCAGAAAGACTCGCATGGAGTACAGTACATTCCTTCATAAGATCCTTTGTAAATGTCTCCCTGATCGTACAGTTTTTTGAAAATCTTCTTAACCTGTGCTTCGTGATCTTCGTCTGTTGTACGGATGAATTTGTCATAAGAAGTATTCATCAGATCCCAGATCCTCTTGATCTCGCCTGCTGCATTGTCAACGAATTCCTTTGGTGTAACACCTGCTTCGTCTGCCTTCAGCTCGATCTTCTGTCCATGTTCATCTGTTCCTGTCTGGAAGAATACATCGTATCCCTGACTTCTTTTATATCTTGCGATGGCATCTGCCAGCACGATCTCATACGTGTTACCGATGTGCGGTTTGCCTGATGCATAAGCGATTGCTGTTGTAATATAATATTTTCCTTTATTACATTTTTCACACATGTTTTTTCTCTCTCCTTCTATGTTTACCGGATATATGAAATATAGAATGTGCCCTGGCACATTCTCGCGCTGAGCGCGGTCGCTTGCGACATCCTACTTCTTCGCGCGAATGCGCATCCTGCCGGAGGCTTTTTATATAACAGGAAACTCAGTTTCCTGTTATATAAAAATCTCCCCTGCATTCACTCCTCATAACTTCTGTTACAATTCGTAAATCCCAGGGAAGACGAAAATCCGTGTTACCACTTCCATTCACTATCAGTCTCGCAACCGACAGTCTCTGCGGGTGAAGTCACCACTCCACCTCTCCGCTGTAAAGGGCGGAACCCTTCGTGAACTTACATTTTCCATGCTCATCCACACCGCTCAGTAAGCCATCTTCTGTAACGTTCCACCTGTCCCTCTCAGCATCACACTGCAGTATTCTCACCTACAGTTCACGGGATTCTCTGTAAGATTTCCTGTTACATACTCTCTTCATCAATGCGTTTGTCATATATCCATTCGTAATGTAAATCGTAGCATATAAGCGGGCGGGATGTCAAGGTCTACAGGCTGTACGTATCAATCTTCTGCAATTCTTCATCTGTAAACGGTGCACTGTGGATTGCTTTTATATTATCCAGGATCTGCTGCGTTTTTGATGCACCGATCAGGACACTGGTAACTTCTTTTTTCTGAAGCAGCCAGGCAAGTGCCATATCCGCAAGCTTTTCATCTCGCTGAGCTGCCAGTTCATTTAACTTATGGATCTGTTCCATACGCTTTTCCGTAAGCACACTTTCTTTCAAAAATCTTCCGTCTTTTCGGATGCGGCTGTCTTCCGGTATTCCATTGAGATAGCGGTCCGTCAACTGTCCCTGTGCCAGAGGACTGAATGTAATAAACCCTTTTTCCAGCTTGCCGGTCATATCTTTTAATCCATTCTTTTCTACTGTTCTGTCAAATATGGAATAACGATTCTGGTTGATCACAAACGGGCATTTCAGATCTTTCAGAATCGCTGCTGCCTGTTCCAAAGTCTCTCCGTCATAATTTGAAAGTCCTACATAGAGTGCCTTTCCCTGACAAACAGCTGTTGCCAGAGCTCCCATCGTCTCCTCGAGCGGTGTCTCCGGATCCATTCTGTGGTGATAGAAAATATCCACATAATCCAGTCCCATACGTTTCAGGCTCTGATCCAGGCTCGCCAGCAGATATTTGCGGTGCCCCAGTTGCCGTAAGGACCTTCCCACATATCATATCCGGCCTTTGTCGTAATGATCAGTTCATCACGGTATGACATCAGATCTTCTTTTAATATTCTGCCAAAATTTTTCTCCGCACTTCCGTAAGCCGGCCCGTAATTATTGGCAAGATCAAACTGTGTGATACCATTATCAAATGCTGTGAAGCAAAGCTGCCTCATATTTTCATAATCGGATGCATCCCCAAAATTATGCCATAAGCCAAGCGAAATCTTGGGAAGCAGTAATCCGCTTCTTCCACAGCGGTTATATTCCATGATGTTGTATCGTTCTTTTGCAGGTGTATACATTATTCGTTCCTCATGTCTTTCGTATACCTCATGTTTCATAGCTTTAAGTAGTTTCTTTATTTTATATAATAGAATCGTCGCAAATGATTTGCAACGATTTTTAATGATCTATATTTCGTGCTCTCCACAATTACATATCTGAAGTGCCATGACGAGAGATTATCCGATTGACCTGAGGACTGTAAACATACAAAACGCAGGAGATTATGAAATTGTAATTTTCTTCATAATCTCCCGCATTGTTCCTTACACAACTAAATTCTTTAACCATCAATCAAGTACTTCCTTAGAATCAAACTGCTCCATAAATTTTGTATATTCTGCAGAATCTTTGAATACTGGTTTGTAATTTTTAACCAGTTCTTTACTTCTTGCAGCTTTCTCTTTCAGCAATCCATATGCTGCCAATGCAAACATTTTCGCTGTATCAATATAAGCCTCTTCTTCATTCGTCACTTCAAAGTTAATCTGATGAAGTCCGCCTTTTACACCGCCTGTATTGAATGTATAAACAGGCATCAGATGCTGCACATCACCTACATCTGTAGAACCGCCGGAATGTCCCGCGGCCTCTCTTACAGGTACTTCCGGTGCTGCAAGTTCTGCAGCTCTCTTCAACTCCGGCAAAGCTGTTCTGCAAGTGTCGGAAGGTATCCCGGCAGTGTAGTAATCTCTACTTTTGCTCCCATCGCCACTGCACCTGCCTGAAAAGAACGATCTGTTTTCTTTGCCGCATCCGTAAATGCTTCAATTGTTTTCGCTCTTACCAGTGTCTCGATCACAATTTCATCCGGAATAACATTAACCAGATTTCCACCTTTCGTAATGATCGGATGAACACGGACGCAGTCTTCGTCACGAAAAGTCTCACGGTTGAGCCCTAATGCCTGAAGGCCAAGAGAAGCTGCGGAAGTGCATTCACTCCCTTGTCAGGAGCTCCGGCTGCATGAGCTGCTTTTCCTAAATAGCGGATTACTTTTGATACAAATCCATTTCCTGTTCCGCTTCCGACTTGAATTTCATCTCCCGGCTGAATATGATGCGCCAGGCAGAGATCAATATCATCAAACGCTCCTGTACGGATCAATTCGCATTTTCCACCTCCATAGCGAATCTTGCCCTGCTCACGCAGCTGATTCTTAAATTCAATCTCACCATACTCTTCTGCAGGTGTGGCAAAAAATACTACCTGTCCACCCAGTTTTTCTGCAATCTCAGGTACTGTAAGTGCAAGTGCCGCACCAAATATGCCTGCCATCTGTGCATGATGTCCGCAGCAGTGAGCCGCATCTGTTTCAGGATTTACATAGGCATGTTCCGGGATTCTCAGAGCATCCAACTCTCCTAAAAGTGCAAGACTTGCATTCTCCTTCTTCTCTTCATTCAGGTATGCTTTTACACCTGTGATGGCAAATCCTGTTTCTGTGTGAAGTCCTAATTCTTTCATCTTATTTACAAATTTCTGTGAGGTACGAAATTCTTTATATCCAAGTTCCGCATGTGTATAAATATCTCTTGCAAACTCAATAACTTCATCTCTATGTTGATCAATTATATCTATAATTAACTTTTCCGTCTGATCCATGGCTTCTACCTCGCTTTCTTTAACTCCGCTCAGAACCACTTACTGAAGTTCTTCTGGGATCCACCATAATCCATCATTATTTTTTTTCATATATTCTTTGAATTCATCAGAATGATATGCATCTACGATTGCCTGTGCCCATGCTGCATCTTTGTTCTCTTTTTTTACTACAACCTGAAGTACAAGGTAATCTTGGATATCTTCGTTCGCAAGTGCTGTAGAAGCATCGATTCCTGCATTGTATACAACACTTCCTGTAATTGCTACATAATCAAAATCAGCCATTGCAGCCGGGATTGTCATACTGTTCATCTCTGTAAACTTAATGTTATGTGGGTTCTCAGTGATATCATCCTGTGTTATTGCGGATGGATCTGCATTCTCATCCAGTTTGATCCAGCCGATCTTCTGAAGCATCAGATAACACCGTGCTGTGTTAGATGCATCGTTTGGAACTGCCACTTTTGCACCGTTCGGAATATCGTCGATCGAATCATATTTATCAGAATATACACCTGCCGGCACTGTCGGGATCGGCTGATTGCTACCAGATCTCCGTTATAACTCTTGTTGAAATTTTCCATGTAAGCTGTATGCTGCTCAACGTTAACATCAACATCTCCGTCATTTAATGCAACGTCTGCTGTCTGAAGATCAGAAAGATCAACGCCCTTTACTGTGTATCCCTCTTTTTCAAGAATCGGAACAATGGCATCTTCAAAAAGCTCTGTATATGGTCCCTGAGATTTTCCATAGACGATTTCCTTCTTATCTGTGCTTTTTGCTGATGAATCACTCTTTGCAGAATCACCTGATTCTGAGTTTCCGCATGCCACAAGACCAAATGCTGTTGCCGCTACTAATACACTTGCAATAATTTTTTTCATTTTCATAATCTAAATCTCCCTATTCTTTTTATCTATCTCATGTCCGGCTGTCGTTACACAGCGACTGTAAACACTCACAACTATTATTACCAGGCTTGTTGTCCTGTCTTTTTTGTTTCTTACAGAACTCTGATATTTATTTATGCTGTCTTAATTTTCTTGAAATTGTATTTCCTGCAAACTGAAGGATCTGTACAAAGATAACCAGTACTACAACTGTGAAAATCATCAGTGGTGTGTTCATTCTCTGGTATCCATAAGTCAGTGCCAAATCTCCGACACCGCCTCCTCCTACATATCCTGCCATCGCAGATGCTCCGAGAAGTCCGATTGTACCAGTTGTCAGTGCCAGAACAATAGATCCCAGTGTCTCAGGAAGAAGGAAGTAACGAATAGTCTGCCATGTTGTAGCTCCCATCGCTTCTGCTGCTTCCAGAATACCCGGATTAATTTCCAACAAACTGTTCTCCATCAATCGTGCCAGATATGGACTGATATAAATAACAAGTGGTACCAACGATGCCGTACTTCCAATCGTAGTTCCAACAATTGTTCTTGTCAGTGGCATGATTGCTACAAGAAGGATTACAAATGGAATGCTTCTTACAATGTTAATGTAGATACTTACGATATTGTAGAGAATCCGATTCTCTGCAAGTCCGCCCTTGCGGCAAAGCACAAGGATCAATGCCAGAATGATTCCTATGATGTTCCGATGATCAATGACCATGCCACCATATATAAAGTCTGTCCTCCACTGGTCAGTAATTTCTCCAGTGAAACTCCAAAATACTGCTGATCCATTAAATCACCTCTACCCTTTCTCTGATTACTCCGTTTTCGTCAATCTGTTTCTCTGCTTTCAGAATCTTCTCTTCAGATCCTAGCAACTGTAAAATGAACACACACATTATGTTGTCCTGGAGTTCTTGAACGGTTGCTCCTAAGATATTTACTACAATTCCTTCTACATGACAAATATCTGAGATAACCGGGCGTTTTACGCTGCTTCCGATAAATTTCAGTCGTTCTACACGGAAATGTTCTTTCTGCTCTTTTACAAGACTTATGATGCTTTCAGGGATCTGATCATTCACAACAGTCTGAACAAATCTCTTTGTAACTGGTGCCTGCGGTTTTCCGAATACATCCAGTACACTTCCCGCCTCGACTACCTGACCTTTCTCCATGACTGCTACTTTATTACAGATCATCTGAACCACCTGCATCTGATGTGTGATCAGAAGGATTGTAACTCCCATCTCACGATTAATCTTCTTAAGCAGTTTCAGAATTGCCTCTGTTGTCTGTGGATCCAAGGCACTGGTTGCCTCATCACAAAGCAGGATATCCGGTGTTGTTGTCAATGCTCTTGCAATTCCGACTCTCTGTTTCTGTCCACCGGAAAGCTGGCTGACATACACGTCTTTCTTGTCTTCCAGTTCTACAAACCGAAGAACTTCTTTAACTTTCTTGTCAATCTCAGCCTTCGGTACTTTCTCAAGAATCAGCGGCAATGCTATATTATGATAAACTGTTTTGGATTCCAGAAGGTTGAACTGCTGGAATACCATTCCAATTTTTCTTCTTAATTTACGAAGCTGCGGTTTCTTCAGACTTCCAAGTTCTTCTCCATGAACCGTTACAGTTCCGCTATCCAGTGTTTCAAGTCCATTTACAAGACGAATCAATGTGGATTTACCGGCTCCGGAGAATCCGATGATTCCGTAAATGTCTCCCTTTTCTACATGGATGCTTACATCCTGCAAGGCATGTACCTTACCGTATTTTCCGGAGAATGTTTTGTTTGCGTGTTCTACTTTTATCATACTCATCACTCCATCTATGTGTGTTTTTCGTATCTCAGATTCGATATGCGTATGATACTGCTTTTACCCTACCTTGTCAATAGGTTTTATATGTTTTTGTATGTTTTTTCACTAATTCGGCAGCTATTTTGAATTATTTCTATTCATTTTTATATTCGTTTACATAGTATACTGTTATCTTTGTTCTCAATCTCTCCCATCTTCCACTTTTCACATCATTGACGCAACCAATCAGAGCGCTTATAATATTCTCGTTATTTACAGAAACTATACATAAGATTGGGGAATTTATTATGACCAGAAGACAATATTTCACCGCCGGTTTCAAGGACGGAATACCGATCTGTCTTGGATACATAGCGGTTTCATTTACATTTGGGATCATGGCAAAAAAGTCGGAATTTCGATCTTTGATGCGGTTCTGATCTCTCTGACAAATGTGACCAGCGCCGGACAGTTTGCAGGGCTGTCGCTGATCGCATCGACTGCTTCTTATATAGAGATGGCCATCACACAGCTTATCATCAACTTAAGATACTGTTTGATGTCTTGCGCACTTTCGCAGAAGATTGATCCAGAAGCACCACTGATTCATCGTTTTTTCATTGCTTATGGTGTAACCGATGAGATCTTCGGTGTCACAGTCTGTAAGGGTGGACAGCTGAGTCCTTTTTATTCTTACGGGGTTATATTTATCTCTGTATTCGGATGGGTGTTCGGTACATTTCTTGGCATCCTGTCCGGAAATATATTGCCGGCGCATGTTGTCAGCGCATTAAGCGTTTGCTCTTTACGGCATGTTCCTCGCAATCATTATTCCGCCGGCACGTAATAACCGTGTGCTTGCGGGTGTTGTTGTCATTTCCATGGCAGCCAGCTTATTATTTGATAAGACACCGGGACTTCGGAACATTTCATCCGGATTCCGTATTATCATCATTACTCTGATCATTGCCGGAATTGCGGCTTATTTCTTCCCGGTAAAGGAGGCACACCATGAATCATAATATTTACATTTACATATTTGTAATGGCGGCAGTCACCTACCTGATCCGTATGCTTCCGCTGACACTGATCCGCAAAGAGATTAAAAGCACGTATATTAAATCATTTTTATACTATGTCCCTTACGTGACGCTTGCGGCTATGACATTCCCGGCAATCCTTAGTGCCACCGCAAATATCTGGTCTGCACTTGCCGGATTTATCATTGCTGTATTCCTGGCTTACCGGGGAAAGAGTCTGCTGAAGGTATCTTTGTTCGCATGTCTCGGCGTCTTTATTGTTGAACTGATTACCGGATTATAAGGATAATACATATTTACAGGAAATCCCCATATAAATACTACAAATGATTTATATGGGGATTTTTATGCAAAAATTTCTGAAAAAATTCCGGCAGAAGCCTCTGTTCATGCTCCTCCCATCTGCCGCTGCATTTCTGATTCTTTCCGTCCTGTTTCTTCACTTTCACCAGGACGCAGATCAGGCATTTTCTAAATATACATCCGAACTTTTCCGTCAGGAAATCAGCGGGAACACGATCACTCTCCACTACACCCTGAAAAATCCCGAAAACTATGGCATAAATAATACACCCATTTCTTATGGACAATGCACTACCGCCCCCGGACTCGTCCGGTCAAGTGTCGATGCGGAACGCACCAGACTTCAGTCTCATAACAGAACTTCTCTTTCCAAAGACAACCGTCTCACCTATGATGTGCTGGATAACTATCTGACTTCTGCTTATAATCTGGCTCCCTATACACTTTACGAAGAACCGCTTGCGCCACTCACCGGAACTCAGTCACAGCTTCCTGTTATCTTATCCGAATACCGCTTTTATAAAATTTCCGACATCGATAATTACCTGAAACTTCTTACCAGGACGCCGGAATACTTCCGATCTATCCTGAATTTTGAACACACAAAATCCGAATCCGGTCTTTTTATGGCCTCCTACACTGCTGACTCCATCATCAAAGAATGCCGGGATTTTGTTAATTTAAAAGAAAGCAATTATCTCTATTCTTCTTTCGTGGAACGACTGGAAGAACTTGCTTCTGCCAGAGACGGTGTCCTTACCGAAAAGCAGCGGGAAGCCTATACCCGGCAGAACAACGTTACAATAAAAAATATATTTTCCGGCCTATGAACAGCTTATTTCCGGCTTGTCCGAACTCCGCAGTTCCGGCAAAAACAATAACGGGCTGTGCTATCTTCCGAATGGCCGGACTTATTACGAATATCTGGTAAGAAGTGAGACCGGTTCCCCCCGCAGTATTGCAGAGCTGCAAAATCTTGCAAATACACAGATACTTTCGGATCTTACAGTTATGCAACGGGTGCTGACTGGTGATTCCTCTTCCGCCTCATCCTCCATAACTTCTGATATTTTCAGCCCCCAGGGTACACTACTCACCGAATCTGACCCGGAAAAGATCTTATCCACATTATCGGGCAAGATTACGAAAGATTTTCCACCATATCCACAGATTCATACACAGATTAAATACGTCCAGAAATCCATGGAAGACTACTTAAGCCCGGCTTTCTACATGATCCCGGCCATCGACAACACTTCTGAAAATGTAATCTACATCAACAACGGGCACCTCACCGACAACCTCTCTCTCTTCACCACCCTCGCCCACGAAGCTACCCCGGACATTTATATCAGAATGTCTATTATGCAAGCCTTCATCCCGATCCAATCCGCTGTGTACTGAACTATGGCGGATACACCGAGGCTGGGCCACTTACAGCGAGATGATGAGCTACTACTTTTCCACACTGACGAAAGAGCAGGCTACATTATTTCAACGCAACTCATCTGTCATTCTTGGACTATATGCACTTGCCGATATGGGAATCCATTACGATGGCTGGAAGCTTGCCGATGCGGCGGCCTTTTTCCACACTTATGGAATAACGGATGAATGCGACCATTGAGGATATCTATGATCTGATCATTGCCGATCCGGCTAATTATCTGAAATACTATATTGGGTATCTGGAATTTCTGGAACTTAAGAAAAATGCAGTGGATAAGTGGGGTGATAACTTTACGCAGATGCGGTTTCATAAGGCGGTTCTGGATGTTGGGCCGCGTCGTTTGATGTGATCCAGAAGTATGTGTTTAAATAGAAACAGGGACGGGAAAATTCCATTTTCCCCGTCCCCATTGGTCCATTGGCCCCTTAATTCGTATTACTAGCCGCAATCTTCACCTTACTCCAAAGATTACTGATCTCTTTCTTCGTCTCTTCATTATACTCAAAGACTTCATCATTCTTATTATCTGTTCTTGGTATATATGCATCAATTCCTTCGAACTCTCCGCCCTTGCCATACAGATCTTTCATAACCTTCTTATTCGCCGATGTATAACCTACATAACTTGAATTGTCATAAGCTCCGTCATAATCGCTCGCATAATTAATAAATGCGTGTGCGAGTTCCGGATTCTTCGCATTCTTCGGAATGACCATGGCATCGGACCACTGGTTTGTTCCACCTTTCGGCAGGTAGTATCCCATGTTCTCATTCTCATTGATTACATATGTCGCATCGCCGGAATAGATCAGACCGAGTGCCTTCCTTCCCTGCGCCATGTTATCAATGATCTCATCGGTAACGATCTCCGGCTTCATGGTCTGTACACACTGTACCAGCCAGTTATAAGCTTCCTGGATCTGGCTTTCGTCGGACGTATTCATCGAATATCCAAGTGCCTTAAGCGCCATCATGAAAGAATCTCTCTCTGAATCATACAGGTAGATGTCCCCTTTATATTTCTGATCCAGGAAAATGTTATAACCTTCTTTTTCCAGGTCTTTGATATCGACTTTTGTCTTATCGTACACGATTCCAGCTGTTCCCCAGAAATACGGAACAGAATATTCATTCTCCGGATCATACGGAAGACCTTTGATCGCATCATCTAATTTATCCATACAGTTCAGTTTCGACTTATCCAATTTCTGTAAATATCCCTCGGAAATAAGTCTCTGGATCATATAATCACTTGGTACGAGAATATCATAAGCTTCTCCATTTGCGACCTTAATATACATCTGTTCATTCGAATCAAAATTTTCAAGAAGTACCGTTGCCCCTGTCTCTTTCTGGAAATCCTGGATAATATGTTCACCTACATACTCGCCCCAGTTATAGATACGAAGCGTCTGCCCCTCAAATGGCAATGGCTCTTTCTTGTTATTATATGTCACAACTCCGGCTACGATCGCCAGTACACACACAACCGCAACTGCCGGTACCAGTACATTTCGTCTGCCGATGCTGTTTCTCTTCGCACGTTTTGCAAAAAGTGCCGGTGCAGCATTGATGATCACAAGTACGATCGTGATGATCACAACCACCAGTGTCGAGATTGCATTGATACTCGGTTGACACGTTTACTCATCGTATACACCATGATACTTAAGTTCTTCACACCACGTCCGGTTACGAAGTAAGAGATAATAAAATCATCCACTGACATGGTAAATGCGATCAATGCACCGGCTACAATTCCCGGCGTGATCTGTGGCACAACAACTTTCGTCAGTGCCTGCCACGGTGTTGCCCCAAGATCCATTGCCGCATCGGCAAGGTTCGGATCCAGCGATTTTATCTTTGGCATGACCGATAACATAACATACGGAATACAGAATGCAATATGTGCCAGAAGCATCGTTATATAACCTTTTTCCACATGAAATGTAATAAATAATAACATAAATCCGATTGCCGTTACAATCTCCGGATTCATGATCGGAAGGTTGTTGATCTGCTCCATCAGGTCACGCACAATCTTCTTTGATTTACTAATACCGATTGCTGCAATTGTTCCTGTTACCGTTGAAATAAAGGTCGCAAGCAATGCAATACTGAATGTTGTCGACAGTGCATCCATCATATCTGATGAATCCAGCATATGTTTGTACCAGCGGAGTGAAAATCCTGTAAAACTCGTCAGTGATTTCCCATCGTTAAATGAGAATATGATCATGTACAGGATCGGAAGATAGAAGAACACAACCGCCAGTATCATAAGGATCTTCCCTATCGGACGTTTTCCCTTATTATTCATAACGATCATACCCCCTTTCCACCCTGGTTACGAATCTCGATCTTACGGACAACCATCATAAGTACCATCATGATGACCGCCATGATCATGGAAATGGCACTTCCGAAGTTCCACTCTCCAACCGTAATGAACTGGTTCTCGATCATATTTCCGATGAGGAAATACTGACCGCCGCCGAGCAGCTTCGGTATGAAGAAAGAACTGACTGCCGGAAGAAATACCAGCGTAATCCCGTTGATGATTCCCGGCACGGAAAGCGGCAGTGTCACACGCTTAAATGTCTGCGCCGGGCTTGCCCCAAGATCTGCACTCGCTTCCAGCAAGGAATTGTCCATCTTACTAAGTGACGTCTGGATCTGCAGGATCATAAATGGCAGAAAGTTATATACCATTCCCAAAAGCACTGCCTCTTCTGTATAAAGAAGAGACCCCTTTCCCAATCCCACCAGTTGTAAGATTCTCTGGATCAGGCCGCCGTCACTTAAGAGTCCGATCCATGCATATGTTCTTACCAGCATGTTGATCCACATCGGAATCGTGATCACAAGAATCAGCGCATTCTGCTTTTTCTGCTCACTGCGCGCAATATAATATGCGATCGGATAGCCCAGCAACAGGCAGATCACGGTTGTCTTTACCGCAATCACAATGGAACGCCAGAGGATTAATAAGAAATCCGGGTCGGTAAAAAATTTGGCATAATGTTCCAGTGTAAATGTGAACGACAGAATGGTATTTCCCTGGTCTGTCACTGAATAAAGTGCGATCAGAACCATCGGGAACACCAGCATCAGTACCGCCCACACAATGTACGGAAATGCTAACTGTGAAAATTTCTTCATCTTAGAATACCACCTTCGGCATAACATGGATATCTTCCGGGAAGAATGTCAGGCCGACCTCCTGTCCTTCCTCCGAATAATCCGTTGTATGGATCTTGAACTCTCGTCCCGTAGTGGAAAATGTAATCTCATACACGCCTTCTGTTACTTCTTCCGGATCAAAATCATAGTCTACACTGATGTCCACGCTCTGGTCTTCATCCGTCAGTTTCCATCCTGTGCATTTGCCCATGTCTTAAGATCCGTATCCAATGCCTGGGATTCTGTAATCTCATCTACCGTCTTGAAGAAGTTGAATGCCATAACACCTTCATTTGCCTTCTCATTCTTAACGAACGGCTGGTTAACTACAAAGATGGTTCTCTCGATGCTGGTTCCGTTTGCTGTGCTGAATGTTACCGGATACTGGCCTTCTTTTGCTTCCAGTTCATATTCAATATTTGCAATGGAAATGTACTCATCACTTTCTGTCTCCCATGCCTGTGCATTCGACAGTGCGACAATTTCCTTATCATCCAGATTCTCCACATCTTCCAGATCTACATAGAAGTTGTTGGCACTGATCTTCTCGCTTCCGTCTTCGCTGGTCACATCGTGATTACGGATGACACGCATGTTCACCGTAACACTCGTTCCGGGAACCGTCTCCACCATGATCTCATAGTGCACACCCTTGAACAGAACACTTAATACCTCACCTGTCATCTTGCCGTCTTTTACATCTACGATATCGATGTCTTCCGGACGGATCACGACATCCACCGGCTCATTTTCCTTAAAGCCCTGATCCACACAGTCGAACGTGATATCATCAAAACGAACTTTGTAATCCTCAATCATTCTTCCGGAATGATATTGCTCTCTCCGATGAAGTTTGCAACGAAACGGTTTGTCGGCTCATTGTAAATCTCCTGCGGGGTTCCGATCTGAAGGATCTCACCTTTCTGCATAACGACGATCTTATCCGACATCGTAAGTGCCTCTTCCTGATCGTGTGTTACGAAGATAAATGTAATGCCGACCTCCTGTTGGATGCGCTTCAGTTCATACTGCATTTCCTTCCGAAGCTTTAAGTCCAGCGCTGCCAGCGGCTCATCCAGAAGCAGTACCTTCGGCTCATTGACCAGTGCTCTCGCGATTGCCACACGCTGCTGCTGACCACCGGAAAGTAAGGTCGTATTCTTATCCTCATAGCCTTCCAGACCGATCAGTTTCAGCATCTTCATAACCTTCTGTTCAATAATATCTTTACTCATTTTTTTAAGCTTTAATCCAAATGCGATATTTTCATATACGCTCAGATGTGGGAATAATGCATATTTCTGGAATACGGTATTCAGTTCTCTTTCATACGGTGGTTTTCCGGTGATATCTTCATTGTCAAAGATCACCTTTCCCTCATCCGCATCCAGAAATCCTCCAAGGATTCGGAGCAGTGTAGTCTTACCACATCCACTTGGTCCAAGCAGGGTTACGAATTCATTTTCATATATGTCCAGGTTGATCCCTTTTAACACAACCTGCGAATCAAAGCTTTTCACAATATTGCGAAATTCGATTAGTTTTTTCTCTTCCATGGTTCTCCTTTCCATGGGGACGGGTTTTCCGGCTTTTTTACTGTCCCCTCTGGTTTATTTTTAAAAGATTGGCGGTGTCGTGATCCACAATATCTTTGCCGGGCTATTCCCGTGATTATAAAGATAATGACTCTTCGCACCATCCATATAAAACGTCTCATGCGCCTTCACTTTATATTTTTTACCGCCGCGCATAATCGTAATATTTCCCTTCAGTACATAGCCAAATTCCTCGCCCGTATACGACGTCTGGATATGACTCTTTTTATGCGGATAGAGTGTCATAAGAATCGGCTCCATCTGGTTCTTCTGCGCATTCGGAATGATCCATTCCACCTGGTAATCTTCTTTCTCATCAACGAAGAAATCATCTGTTCCGAACACGATCTGCTTTTCTTCCTCTTCATGAAAGAATTCCGACAGATTACTTCCAAGTGCTTCCAGAATGTCCTCCAGTGTCGCAATACTCGGTGCCGTCAGGTTACGCTCCACCTGTGACAGAAATCCTTTCGTAAGCTCACTGCGCGAAGCCAGATCTTCCAATGTCAGATCGTTCTGCTTTCTAAGCTCTCTCAGCTTCTTTCCGATATCCACATTTTCACCTCCATATTTTCAAAAGTTTTCTATTACTATACTTTTTTTTCAAAAATACCGAACAAACTTTATTATACACATGTATGTGGATAATGCAAGTGAAATGCATGTAAAACCTTGACATAAATTAAAAATATGCTATAAGGACATTGCCTGCCCGGAAGTCTGTGGTCTGCAATGCCGCTTACGGAACTTGTGATTGCAGTATATGTGGTGTATCATATGCGGAAATATACGTGTTCACTGCCGGGATAATGTGTTATCATTAACCATAGAAAATTTTCCAGAGGTAACCACATGAATACAGCAACTACAGCAAATATTCAAAATAATAATCTTACTGCCTTTTACCACCTCCCAGGCCTGTTTGAATTTTACGAATTGTACCGCATATTCCTTCCATTATTCCGGAGACACAGGGAATATTTTTACGACTGGTGTGAGATTGGCTCGATCTATGGCGCTCCTTCGGATTGTATCTGGGGCGGCGGGCGTACTTCATTTGGATATTCTAATCCGGAAGACGTGCTTGATCTGGTGCGGGAATACGGCATCTCGGCCCGGCTGACGTTCAGTAATTCGTTGCTACGGGAAGAACATCTTACAGATAAGAAATGTAACGAACTTTGTAAAATGTTCGAACACGCCTCTGATGCCGATAATTCACCACATACACACCAACTCCAGAATGGCGTGATCGTGCACTCCGAGCTTTTATTAAACTATTTACAAAAAAATTATCCTGATCTCTACCTTATCTCTTCAACCACAAAAGTTCTGACAGATTTTCAGGATTTTTTAACTGAAATAAACCGAGAAGATTTCCGTTATATTGTGCCGGACTTCCGGTTAAACAAAGTATTCGATAAATTAGATCTGATGTCGCAGCACCAGAAAGATAAAGTAGAATTCTTATGCAATGAATGCTGCTGGTTCGGCTGTAAGGACAGAAAGACTTGTTATGAATCCGTCAGCCGGAAGAATCTCGGAAATCCTGCCCCGGAGTTTCACTGTGCTTCGCCGGATGGCGGTAACGGTTACCGCTTTTCCAAGGCAATGGAAAATCCCGGATTCATCAGTGTGGATGATATACAGAATATTTACATGCCAATGGGATTTTCTAATTTTAAGATTGAAGGACGCGGGCTTGGAAGTGCGCTGATTCTTGAATTTCTGCTTTATTATATGACGAAGCCGGAATATCAACTGCATGTCAGGGAAGAGATTTATCTGGATAATATGCTCGATCTTTTTTAGCCATGGGTAGCCATGGGGACAGGGTTTTTGACTTTTTTATTGTCCCTTCCGGATCAAAAATGAAACGCAAGAAAACCTGCCCGTCGGCAGGTTTTCTTACATTCTAATCTATTTTATTTTCTTTTGCTTTTCTATAGCTCAAACGTCTCCAGATCATCCGGCACATACAGATTGCATGATAATACTGCTGTCCTTCCTCCGTATACAACTTCTTTCTCTCCGCCAGATGTGTCTCTTCTGTATGATACAACAACAGATTCGGCACACCGAGTTCTTCCGCAAGCTGGCATGCTTCTTTTACTGTACTATGATGCTTCTCATAAGGCTTGAATTTATCCGCCTCACCGAACAGGCAGAATGCCTCATGAAGCAGCCAATCACTGCCCTTCACATATTTATAATCCACCTCATTGTACGGCTCGTCACCAACACAGGTGAATTTCTTACCGCTCTTAAGCTGCATGGTGAATCCGAACTGTTTCGCCTTTGTCGAACCAATGTCGAAGAATGTCACTGGACATCCGAGAATCGTTCTGCTGTCTCCGTCTTTCACGACATCAAACTGGATTCGCTCCCCCATATGCTTACAGACCTTCTGCTGGATCGTCATATTTGCGATTGCCTGAATCTTCTCTGCCAGCTCCTCATGGCAGTAAATGCGAAGATCACCTTCATATTTTCCCTGGTTCATTCTCTGTCCGATCATACGCACCAGCCAGATAATTCCAAGCACGTGGTCTACATGCTCGTGTGTAACGAAGATATCGTGGATATCATTCATGTCAATTCCTGTATCTTTCAATACTTTCAGAATACGGTTCCCGCCGCCTGCATCTACAAGGAAATGTTTCCCTTCATCGCTGATTGCATAGCAAGTATTATAACATTCACTTACCGTTGCATTTCCGGTTCCTAATATTGTTAATTTCATATGCTTTTCTCCATTTCATTTCTGGTTTTTATACCGCTTTTTTTGTAGTACATCTATCAGCAGTATAGCATACTTTTTTCGACTGGTTATGTACTGGATTTTGAAATAATATTCATTTTTTCTTTTTATAATATAAATATGCTAAATATTTCTTAAAAAGTCAAAAACACCATCCCCAACTACAAACAAAAAGCAGAGGTAACTAGCAATGACACCTCCGCTTTTCTGAATACAATTATAATTTTTCCATTAATTCTTTATGTTTTTCTTCATATCCCGGTTTTCCAAGCAATGCAAACATATTGCTCTTATAGCTTTCAACGCCAGGCTGATTAAATGGATTCACACCCATCAGATAACCACTGATTCCACATGCGAACTCAAAGAAATAGAATAATTGGCCAAGCGAAAATTCATTCTGTTTTTCTATACTCACTTTAAGTACAGGTACTCCGCCCTCAACATGTGCCAGTATTGTTCCGTTCATGGCACTCTTATTGACAAAGTCTACTGTCTTTCCTGCCAGATAATTCAAACCATCCAGATCGTTTTCCTCTTTTTGAATGGTAATATCCGATTGAGGATCTTCTACGGCTACAACCGTTTCAAGCATAATTCTTGATCCATCCTGAATAAACTGTCCCAGCGAATGAAGATCGGTTGTTAAGTTAACCGATGCCGGCATTAACCCTTTCTTGTCTTTTCCTTCGCTCTCTCCGTAGAGCTGTTTCCACCATTCTGATATATACTGAAGACTCGGTTCATAATTGGCCAGTATTTCTACCACTTTTCCTTTTCGAAATAGAATATTACGTGCTGCTGCATAGCGTAAAGACTCATTTTCTTCATACGGCGTATGTATTACCCGTTCTCTTTCGGCTGCCACACCGGCCATCAGCTCATCAATATTGGCACCACTGACGCAATCGGTAACAACCCTACAGCAGTCAACACTGAAAAACGTCCTCCGACATCATCTGGCACTACAAAAGTTTCATATCCCTCTTCATCCGAAAGATTCTTCAGAGCGCCCCTCTTTTTATCTGTTGTCGCAAAAATTCTTTTTGAGGCTTCTTCTTTTCCATATTTCTTTTCCAGAATCTCTTTAAATACACGAAATGCAATTGCAGATTCCGTCGTAGTACCTGATTTTGATATTACATTTATCGAAAAATCTTTCCCTTCTATTATCTTAATAATTCTGTTCAGATAATCTCCACTCATGCTATTTCCGCAAAAATAGATTTCCGGTGTTTTTCTCTCTTCTTTTCCAATGCTGTTATAAAAAGTACTGTGCAGAAAATCAATTGCAGCCCTTGCACCAAGATAAGAACCGCCGATTCCTATTACCAACAGAACATCCGAATCTTTCTGAATTTTATTTGCAGCTTTTTTTATTCTTTCAAATTCCTCTTTATCATACGCAACAGGGAGATCGATCCAACCCAAGAAGTCATTTCCTTCCCCTTGTCTGGACAGAAGTTTTTCTTTCGCACACTCTATCCCTTCTTTTATATATGACATTTCATGATCCTGAATAAAATTTTTCGCATTTGAAATGCTAAATGTAAGCTTATTATCCATAATGTTCAGCCCTTTCCACTATTTATTTACAACATTAACCGGATCGCCTCTCAGAAATTGTTCAATATTATTTTCCGTAATATCCATAATTCTTTGTCTCGACTCTTTTGCCGCCCATGAAATATGTGGTGTGATCAGACAATTTTTTGCATTAATCAGAGGATTATCTTCTCTGATCGGCTCTGTTGATACTACATCCAGTCCTGCTGCATATACTTTGCCTTCATTTAAAGCATCTGCCAGATCCTGTTCTACTACAAGCTGTCCTCTGCTGTTATTAATTAGGATCACTCCATCTTTCATCTTGGCGATATTTTCTTTATTAATAATTCCGTCCGTTTCCGGGAACAGTGGACAATGCAGGAAGATAACATCTGACTTCGCCAGCAGCTCATCCAATTCTACATATTCCGCTACTTCTTGCCTGCTTCAGACTGATATGCATCATAGGCAATTACATTCATATCTAATGCATTTAAGATTTTCGCTGTTGCCTGTCCAATTCTTCCAAGTCCAATGATTCCGGCTGTCTTACCATACAACTCTATCATTGGGTAGTCCCAATAGCACCAGTCTGGATTATTGGCCCATTTTCCATTCTTTACAGTTTCTGCATGATATCCATAATGGGAACAGATTTCCATCAAAAGCCCAACTGCATACTGCCCAACGATCTGCGTTCCATATGTCGGAACATTTACTACCATGATTCCTTTTTCTTTTGCGTATTCATAATCAATAACATTATATCCTGTCGCAAGTACCGCAATCAGCTTAATATTCTGGCATTTATTAATTGTATCTTTGTAATTGGTGTTTTATTTACGATTACAATCTCTGCATCACCAATGCGTTCTACGATCAGCGGTGAATCTTCATACGCTGTTCTGTCATAGATTTCCACCTCTCCGAATTTACGGATCGAGTTCCAGCTGAGATCTCCAGGGTTTTCTGTATATCCATCTAATACTACAATTTTCATAGCTCTTCCTCCTGATTAACTTCCGAATATCAATTTTACAGGTGTCGTTATAATTCCAGGGAATATAATGAATATACATAATGCAATTGCAATCAGTGCAATCCATGGAATTGATGCTTTTATAATCTTCTCCAACGGTAAATCCGTAACATTCTGCGCCGCATACAGGCAGACCCCACCTACCGGTGGTGTAATCAGACCAAAAGAAAGTGTGATTACTAGAAATACAACAAAGAATAATGGTGAAACTCCAACCGCCTGTACTGCCGGAAGAAGGATCGGTACCAGGATAAAGATAGCTGCTGTTGCATCCATAAACATTCCTACACAAATTAAGAATGCATATAAGATAAACATAATAACGATTCTGTTACTTGATATACCTGTAATCATATTTGCCACTGCACTCGGCAGACCATCTAATTCAAACAGTAATGATGCCGGTTTTGCTGCGATCGCAACAAACAGGATCGTTCCGGTTGAGCGAGCATTTTTGCAGATAATTCTAGGAATATCTTTCCATTTAAGATCTTTGTAAATATAAATAGATACAAGAATTGTATAGATTACCGCAATCGCTGCTCCTTCTGTCGGTGTATAGAATCCTGTGTATACTCCTCCTAAAAGGATTACCGGTGTAAGTAATGCCGGAATCGCACTTACAAAAGCTTTGCTGAGACGTTTTACCTCAAATGGTGTACGATCACCGATATCATGCTTTTTACAATATACGAAGTTATAAATCATAAAGACAACTCCGATAATGACACCTGGAATCAATCCGGCGAGCAGTGCCTGTCCGATAGATACGTTTGCTGTTGCAGCTGCATTAATCATCAGGATACTTGGCGGAATTACAGAAGCAAGCATGGAACCTGATAAGTTGATCGCAGTCGCATATTCCTTCGGATATCCTTTTCTATGTAATGCATTGATACTCATTTTACCGATAGATGCGATCGCTGCAACCGAAGAACCGGACATTCCGGCGAAAAGCATATTTACAACAACAGATACATGACCTAATCCACCATAAATCCATCCTACCATTGCTTCAGCAAGATCATATATTTTCTCTGCTACTCCACCTTCATCCATTAACGAACCGCAAAGAATAAACAGCGGAACTGCAACCATGATAAAACTGTTCATTGATGTAAACATTGACTGTGCCGCCATAGAAAGTGGAAGATCCGACATCGTCACCATACAAATTACAGAAGCAGCTCCCAGTGAAACCGCAATAGGAACTCCAAGAAACATAAATACCAGGAACAATATCAATAACGCAATACTCATACTCATTATTCTTCACCCCCTTCAATCTTCTCTTCTTTCTTCTGTCCGGTAATTGCAACTTTTCCGTGATATTCAAGGAAACTCTGCAATACACCAATAATACCTAACACACCTGCAACCGGCTGACAGATTCCAATAATCGACATAGGAATTTTCAGTGCCGTTCCCATTTCATTCATCATGATCTGCTGCTGTACTACCTGCCATCCGTATACGATCATAAATCCGAAAAATCCTACTACTACTACCGCATAAAGTACTTCACTAAATTTCTTCAGCCAGTTTGGTCCTTTTTCTATCAACAAGGTAACTCTTGATGATTCTGCCTGATTAAATCCCGCTGCCAGCGCAACAAACATCATCCACAAGAATAAATATCTGCTGGTTTCTTCCGTCCATGGACTTGGATGTCCGATAATACGTCCTATGATCTGAATCATAATTGTAACAACCATTCCAATTACCATGATTACCAACACTACATTCTCAATTCCATCTACAATATCAAATAATTTTGAAAAAGCTGTTTTCTTCCGTTCCATAAGCTTCCTCCTGATCTCTGATTCTAATTGAGAGGGAATAATTCCCTCTCAATCTTCAAACTACTTATTCACTTTTTCCGCAAAATTCTGCTGTCTTATCAAAGAGTTCATCATCATTGATCAGTTCTTTGAATTTTCCATAGCATGATTTTGATACTTCAACAAATTTTTCACGATTTTCTGCTGAAAGTTCATTGTATTCCATTCCGTTATCAAGCAGTGTCTGTAATGCCTTTTCATCCTCTTTCTCCATGAAGTCTACATTCCATTTCTGAACTTCTTCACCCGCTTTATTAATGGCATCCTGCTGCTCTTTACTTAAGCTCTTGAACAGATTACTGTTAATTCCAACAAGCCATGCATCAGCCATATGGTCTGTTGCAGAAATATATTTCTGTACTTCATAGAACTTGTTAGAATATGGTACATCTACAGGGTTTTCCTGTCCATCCAGTGTGTTTAACTGTAATGCGTTATATACTTCACTGAAGTTCATAGGTGTTGTAACAGCACCACATGCTCCAAAGAACTCTACATACAGGGAGTTATTCGGTACACGTAATACCATTCCTTTCAAATCATCCGGAGTATTAACCGGCTGTTTAGAGTTTGTAACTTTACGGAATGATCTTGTCCAGCTTCCTACAGTTGTAATTCCTTTCTCAGATACTTTATTCATAAGATCTTTTCCTGTGTCACTGTTAAGGTAATCTAATAACTGCTGCTGATCGTCAAACATATATGGAACTGAGATTACATTATATGCCGGATCAAAACTTGCATATACACTGGTTGCCAGAATCAGCATCTGTAAAGAACCTGCCGAAAGCTGTTTAATACCAGCTGCTGTATCTCCTCCATATAATGATCCGTTTCCCGAAACGGTAAACTCCAGTGTATTATTAGAATATTTTTTCGCACGATCTGCAAATTCTGTCGCAGCCTGATAAATATAAGAAGCTTCCGGATCCGGAACTGCAATTGTAATCTTTGTTACTTTTCCAGATGACTTCGATTCACTGCTTTTATTTCCGCCACAGCCTACCAGACATGTGCTTACCATTGCCAATGCCAGTAATGCTGATAATATTCTTTTTTTCATAGTCTTCTCCTCTCTTAATACAGATTGCTTCCAACTTTATAAAGTTCTTTGATTTTAGGATATAACTCTGTATATACTTTATATCTTTTTGCATATACCGCATCATTATCGTGATTGCTCTTTATACACTTAAAGACTTTTTTCTCCACCATATCAGCAGCTTCATATACATCTTTAAATACATTGGCTCCTACGCCCGCCAACAATGCCGCACCAATCGGTGCCATATCATTCATATCCAAAATCTCGATATCTTTTCCCGTAATATCCGCTTTGATCTGAGCCCAGACAGTGCTTTTTGCACCGCCCCCTATGGAAACAAAACTTTTTATTTCTCTTCCTGTAACTTTCTCTGCAATATCGGCAAGCTGTTTCAATCCATAACCACAGCCTTCCATAATTGCACGGTTCATTTCTTTTCTTCCTGTATGCAAAGAAATACCAAAGAATACTCCTCTTGCATATGGATCCCATATCGGACTTCTTTCTCCCAACATATATGGAAGGAATACCACACCGCCACTGCCTGCTTCTGCTTTTGCAGCATCATCGTTCATAAGGTTAAATACATATTTCGGGTCTATTTCTCCTGTCAGAAATTCCTGATAGTAATTATCTCTGAACCACTGATAAGAAGCTCCTGTATGTGACAATGCACCCTGATATATCCATTTCCATCTACAACATGACATCGGTTAATGAATCCTCTGTCAAATTTGGGTTCATCTACACAAATCGTTAAGACATTTGTTGTTCCTACCGATTCGCATACATCTCCGGCTTGGTAACTCCTGCAGCCAGTGTTGCACACGCTGTATCGCCCCCACCTATAACAATCAGTGTTCCTTGTGGAATCCCCATCTTGATTAAATCTTCATTTATCAGTCCTCCCACCACATCAGTTGATGAATGAAGTGGTGGAAGTTTCTGAATATCAATTCCTGTCTTTTCACACAGTTCTTCTGACCATTTAAGTCCGCCTGTTGTTTCAAAGAGATTTGTGTAGGATGCATTCGAATAATCTATTGCAAATTCTCCGGACATTCTCTGAGCCATCAATGTATTGACATGTCCGAAATATTTTGTTTTTTCGTATGCCTCCGGAAGATTTCTCTTAATCCAAAGCATAGATGTTCCGGACATCGCACCTGCCATAGCTGTATTTGCTGTTATCTCAAACAGTCGATCTTCTCCAACTACTTTTTTTATGATCTCAGCTTCTTCCGTACTTCTTCTGTCAGAATAAATAATCGGATCTACAAGCACTTTCCCGTTTTCATCGAGTGCGGCAAGTCCCGGACAAAGGCTGGATATACTGATTCCCACAACTTTTGATAAATCTATCCCTTTTCCGTCTTTTAAAAGCCTGATACATTTCAAATATGCTCTCCACATATCTTCTGTATCTATCTGCACCGAATCCTGATCCGGTATAATTAATTTATAGGAACTGCTACTCATTCCCAGTAATTTGTGCTTTTTCATTTATAATCGCAACTTTGATGCTTGTTGTTCCTACATCAACCCCAAGTAAATATCCTGTTATCATATTCGACACCCATTTCTATTATTTTTCAATAATACTATTTTAGAACTGATCGTAGTTTTTGTCATTCTCTAACTGTGCTAAAAGCTCTTTTGCTTCTTTTACACTGTATCCTTCATGAATGATATATCTAAGAGCAATAACTAAAGCTGTTACATCTTTGTAATCCCATACAAATCTTCCCATTGTAACTCCGCCTACGCCACAGTCCATAGCATCTCTTGTCATCTGTAAATAATCATCCAGTGTCTTGCATGCATCTCCACCCTGGATAACTACACGGAATGTTGAAGGAACACAAGCTACTACTTTTGCCATACTTTCCGGATCACCAGTGTATGTAGTCTTTACAATATCCATACCCAGTTCACATGCACTTCTTACACAGTAAGCAATATTTTCCCATGCAGTTCTCTTGTCAACCGGAACACTCTCTCCCTTTGGATATACATGTCCGATCAGCGGCATTCCTTTTGCCATACACTCTTCTGCAACTTTTCCGATTCTCTCAAACTGTTCACCCTGGAAATCACCAAGTGTCATAGCTCCCATAGACACTGCATCAGCTCCCATACGGATCGCTTCATCAACAGTTCCGAATACTGTATCATTTGTCGGTGCAACCGGAGAATAGTTGGAAATTTTCATTAACATTGATACATCTCCTGCATGGTTCCACATACAATGTTCTGCAATTCCCTTTGTCATTGTCATAGCATCCGGTTTACCAAGAATGATTTTATCGATTGTATCCTGAATATGGTGAAGACCTGTCATTGGTGCGATTCCTCTTGAAATTGCATGGTCAACAGTAATTGCCATCATCTTGTTGCTCTTTGGATTTACCAGTCTGCTCATTCTTACTTCTTTTCCTAACATTGCCATAGTTCTTTTTCTCCTTTTTCTTCTTTTTCTACTTTTTAACTTTTTATTTATTATTTAAGGTTCAATAATAATTTTTAATCCTTTTCCGCTTTTGCACATCTCGTATGCATTCTGGAATTTTTCAATAGAATATGTAGCGTTGCAATTCTGTCAAGATTGATTTTCTTTGTCTTAACCATATCTGCGGCTTCCAGATAATCTTCTCTCTTGTAAGCGGTACTTCCGTTTACCTTGATCTCGTTGTAATGAATTGTATTTACTTCAATCGTACATTCTCCGGTACCTGCAAATCCTGCAAACAGATTGACTGTTCCACCTTTTTTGCACAGTTTCAATGTTGAATTTACCAGTGCAGGAACTCCGATTGCCATCACGATCACATCGGCTCCCATACCATTTGTTGCTTCGCTGATAATCTGTGGGAGATCTTCTGTTGTAGGATCTACAACCTTATCTGCTCCAAGCTCCAATGCAACTTCTCTTCTCATTTCATTTGGCTCACTGACGATAACTTCCTTTGCTCCTGCAATTTTAGCAAGCTGCATATGCATCAAACCGATCGGTCCGGCTCCAACGATCAACACTGTGTCATTGAATCCTGTTCCGGCATTTTTTAATCCTCTGATACAGCAGGCTAATGGCTCGATCAGTGCTCCGGCCGTAAAGGAAACATCCTCTGGCAGCTTTACTACATTTCCGCTCTTGATTGCGATTTCCGGAATTCGAATATATTCTTCAAATCCACCGTCAAATTCATAACCGATTGCTTTTCTGTTCATACATGCATTTTCTCTTCCTGCGAGACATGCCGGGCAAGATCCGCAAGGGATTACATTTGCGATTGAGACTTTTTCTCCCACCTCATATCCCTTTACATCTTTTCCAACTTCTGCAATGACGCCACACATCTCATGTCCGATTACAGATGGATATCTGACTCCTTTTGTTTTTGTTCCTGCAAGAATTCTCATATCAGTTCCACAGATTGCTGCTTTTTTCATCTCCAGCAAAATATCTCCGTCGCCAATTTCTGGCTTTGGAAGTTCTGTCACATCAAAATTATTTGGTCCATTCAAGATTACTGCTTTCATCTCTTTCACTCTCCTTTTCAACTTGATTGAATCATATCATTTCCGAAATATTTTTTCAAGTATTTTCATGTATTTTTGTAATTTTTTTTCATTTCTCCCGGTTTTCACCGTTTTTTCCCCTTTTATCGCATATTTTTTCATCTTCGCATTTATTTTGTTGAATTTTTTTACTCTTCCTTTTGATTTCTTTGAAATATTTTTTCATACCAACTTACAAAAAACGGACAAGGTTTTGGCGATTTTTAATCATCAAACCTTGTCCGTTTTTCTTTAATATTTATTTTCTAATATTTATTTTCGGATGTTGCCCTTCTTGTTCTCTGAATTGCAGTATAAGATTCTTCATAGTTGTCAAATGCCACAATTGCAACGATTGCATCTATAATTGCCAACTGTGCAATTCTTGTACTTACTGATTCTGATTCGAACATCGTCTCTTCTGACGAACAATACAATATCATATCCGCAATCTTTGATAACGGCGTTTTCCCTTGTCCCACAATTGCAATGGTCTCTGCTCCATTTTCCTTTGCATTCTTTATACAGTCTATCACATTCCTGTTACTTCCGGAATGCGATATTCCGATTGCAACTTCTTTCTCACTCATCAGCGATGAAGACATCAGCTGAAGATCTATATCTTCATACACAAAAGCACAAATCCCTATTTTCATAAACTTATGTGCTGCATCTTTGGCAACGATCAGACTTCCACCGCTTCCGAAAAAAACTATTTTTTCTGCTTTTTCTATCTTTTCTGCTACGACTTTTAATTCATTTGTATCCAGACTTGCAAGTGTCCTGTTTAATACATTCACTTCCGACAAAAAAAATCTTTTTGCATATCGTCTCAATATCATCATCTTGCTCAAGTCCCGGATTGAAGTGTCTGTCTCTTGGTAGTACATCTTTTGCTGCATTAACTTTAAAATCCTGATATCCCTTATACCCGAGCTTTTTGCAGAACCTGACAACCGACGCATCACTCACCCCCGCACTGTCTGCCAGCTCGGTAACATTATAGTTCAATGCCTCATCATAATGTTCCAATATGTAATCTGCCAGTTTCAACTCTGTATTGGTTAATCTGTGCTTTTTTCCCTGAATAACTTCTTTACAGCTTTCTCCTACCATTTGCTTATCCCCGTCACTTTCATTTTTTTCAATTATATTCAACCTTCAGAAATTAATCAACTGTTTTTATACAGCAGATTCTAATACAATATTCATTTTTTGTTTTATATAATATAAATATTCTAAATATTTTCTACGCTCCCTATAATCTCCTCAAAATCAATCTTACATTCCCCGTCATAGATTCCAACAGGAACTTTCCCATCCATTCCATAAATTGCCAGATCCATATTTTCTCCAAAATCTTCTCCCAGATCATATACGATTACTTTCCGATTTTTCACATCCACGATCCAATATTCCCGTACTCCTGCATTTACATATTTCTCCAGTTTCTTTCCAAAATCCTTTTTCCGTGTAGACGGAGAAGTAATCTCTATCACCATATCCGGTGCGCCATAGATACATCTGCCAATATTTTTACTTTGGTCACATAAGATAAAAATATCCGGCTGGACCATCGTTTTATCATCTTTATCTAATTGTACGTCTATCGGTGATACAAAAACTTTGCACTTTCCGCCTTTCCCTTTTATATACTGGCGCAGAGCTGCTGCAATCTCAAGAACAAGTTCCTGATGCACTACCGTTGGCGCCGCCATATCATACAATATTCCATCTATCAGTTCATATCTCTGCTCATCCGACAGCGCATAATAATCTTCTAAAGTATATTCCCCCTGTTTCTTTACTTTATATACACCAAGTGCCTCTGCTATCTTATTTACATCTGCCTGTACAAATACCCTCTCCAGGCTGCGGATTTCACTATAGGATAACATTTTGCAGAACTCTTTCTGCCCTATTGTGTCATCTTCGGAAAATATTTTGGCAACTATTTCAAAATCTAAACCTGATCTGTCTACTATTTTCTCAAGAGTATAGCCATTTTGCTTTTTTAATTCTCTCATTTCCGTAATTGTCATAGCCATTTTACCACCCGTTTCTATTTTGTTTGTCATATTTGGAAAGATTTTTGCGAGTTACTTATCTTGAAAAAAGAATTTCTGATTAACATGTTTTGATTGAAGTATTTGTATTTTATCACAGCTCATCATTTAATTCAACGATAAATATATTTAATTTTATTTTTTGTAATCGAATAGAAGGCTAATCATTAGTTGATTAGCCTCCTCTCACACCACCGTGCGTACCGTTCGGTACACGGCGTTTCTCTAGTTTTCACAAACTGTTAGATAATAGTCAAGCATGGATGTGTATGTTATATCACAACAACTCTTGTATTCCCCAGATCAGAACGTCTCTTTGGTGCCAGAGCATCAATCCCTCCATTGCGATACAGAGAAACCCATTTCCCGATTGTTTTTGGCTTATAATGAACAGTACGCCCATCTGGGAGCTGCATTGGAACCTTTGATACCCTCCGAAAATACGCCATAATAGATTCATCCGGATACGTTTCCTGAATCACCGGTGCGATTATCCCAAACCGGAGCCTTGCAATCTCCATCAATTCGTCTATTCCCTCTTTGTTATTGTGTTGTTCCATTTCTATCGCCTCCGATTACAGCGTATTCCTAACCGATGTTCTTGTACATGCCGGGATTATGGGAAGCATCAGAAGTACTTTTTCCCGAAAACTATAAGTGATGAAAATCTGATGCATGGTATGTCTGCAGAAAAGAAAGCCGGAAAGATTTCCAGAACTGAAAAAGTAACTGTCCATCCGTTTCTTCAATAAAATCGGATGTTTTCTTCTGCGCATCGTTTAATGCTCCAAGTATCAGCTTTTTATGAGAAAAGAACAAATCCCGAAAAGCATAAAATGTAGAATGGGCAATCTGGTACATTTCACAAATTTTCTCCACTGTATGTGCGTGTAAAAAATAGTCTTTTAATACCGTCAGAACGAAACGGATACTATAAGAAGAATACGGAATCAGCATCTCTGGCAAAACTGCGTGAGTATGTCCACAGGAGTCGCACTTTACACTTGGAATCCGTAGTATTTCGGTTTCTATATGATTGGCTTTTAAAGTAATCATGTAACGGGGGTAACTGTCATGAAATATCATTTGCCCTTTGGAATCACAGTATGGACAGACTTGTTCTGAAAGATTTAATTTTGCGATTGCCCGATCAAACCATTCCTGATCAGAAAGTTTTATATTTTTTAGCTTGCAAAATAGATTTAAAATACGTATCATAACATTTGGATACTTCCTTTGGAATGTATTTTGGAAAGAGGAAACCGATTCTTGCCAGGAATGGGTTCCTTCTTTTTTTATTATAATCCCTTTGAAAAGAGAAAAAAGCATGCAGTAAATCACTACACACTCTCATCATTCATCCCACTTATCTATTCTTATTATCTGTTGTTTTCCCTTTGTCTCAATCACTTATAAAAAGTTGCTCTACAGTTACTGACGGATTTCATACTCTGTTTCCATCCGCTGACGAGACCTCCCCTGATACCACACGTTTCTTTCTCTCCATACATCTGCCAGATCTACTACAGTTAATTCCGAGTATCCAGCTACACACCAACCGGGGGACATAAACACCTTACACTTTCCCCCTTTATCTTTGATATATTTCCGCAAAGCCACCGCAATCTCAAAAGCGATTTACTGATGTGTAACAGTCGGTGCCGCCATATTATACATAATACTTTTGCACGCAGTTCTATATCAACACCTGATCTTCCGGAGATTGCGAGTTACCAGTTCTTATTTACCTGATGTCTTCCCTTAATAGTCATTCTTATTCTTTCTTATCTGTTAGCAGATGCAACACGTCTTGCATCTCTCATGATCTGTGCTGCCGCATAAGCATTTCCAGACATTCCTGCAGAAGCCGCCGCAAAAAACGCTGCATTATCCAGAAAATATTTTTTGAAACGCTCCACTAAACCAGCCTTTTTCTCTGTGTTATTCATTACCATTGTATTCTTAAGTGCTACTGTACTCATATTGACCTCTCCTTTTTACTATTTATATATTTATTTTCTTTGTTTTCCTTTTACATCTTGTATTTTAGCCTTGTTTTCGGTTTCAAACCAGTGTTATAATTATCTTATTTTACAACGATATTGACATTATTGTACTGGCTTTACTATTTATAAAAAGGAGATTATTATGGCAAAAGCATATCACGAAGCACTGCATCCACTTGGCAATCTAGGTATCCAAGTATCAATGGCCGCACTTGAAAATACACATATTCCAGCCCACTGGCACGAAGCCATGGAGATTTTATTCTGCCTGAATGGATCCGTCCGTGTTCATATCGAACACGAACATCTTACCCTTCACCACAATCAACTGATTGTTTTTGATTCCAAAGAAGTACATTCCATACATTCGGATTCTAACCTGTATATGTTTTTATGTATCCATGTCGATAAAAAACAGCTCGCGGTCTACTGCCCGGATCTGGAACTGTATCATATAAATTGCCGCCCGGTTCCTCTGGATGATCCAAAATCCACCCAGTACATCCACATCTGCCAGCTTGCCCACGATCTGACACGAACCAATGTCGAAAATAAAAGCACCAGCGCCATGCGTTCAGACGGCACGGCATTGCTGATGCTTGCTGATTTGATTCGTTATTTTTCCGTATATTCCCTGCCGGGAACGACTACTGGAACAAGTCAGTCTAATGATATTCTGCGAAAAATCATCTCTTATGTGAATGAACATTATACAGAAAAACTCTCATTGAAAGAAGTAGCTAATCAGGTAGGATTCAGCCGGGAATATTTCTGCCGTTTTTTCAAGCAGCATATGGGTATTACATTTCTTCGTTACCTGAATGAGGTGCGTATTTCTCATGCTGGACGTATTCTGATGAATACAGACAAGTCCATTTCTGAGGTAATGCAGAAGAGTGGTTTCACTAACCAGACAATCTTTAACCGTCTCTTCAAAGAAATCTACGGAATGACACCTCGTCAGGCACGTAACAACTATGCAGAAAATACCACTTCATAAAACCATTAGGGACAGGGAAAAAGCCACTTTCCCCGTCCCCCTTATTCCTCCGCCAACTCCCCAAACTCCGTCTTCTCAAATTCCTGAATGGAAATATGTCTCTTATTCGGGTTCGCATACACGAAAGTCTTATCTACATTCTCCAGATAGTTCTGGATCTTATCGTTCGTCGCGCTGATGATCGCCTGGAAGCCAAGTCCGCGGATCAGTGAGATACAGCTTGCCACTTTCTCGGCATCCATCTTGGAGAATGCCTCGTCCAGCACAACCAGACGCAGTGTCGGTGACCGGTGCATCTTCGGCGACAGATTGATCTTATAAAGCTGCGCAAAGCTTGCCAGAAGTGCCACGTACAGCGGGTTCTGCCCCTCCCCGCCGGAGTTCTTCTTGATCATCTTACTCAGTCCGATCGTCATCTCCTTATCGCCATGTACGATCTGCTGCATATCGAATGACAGATAGGTTCGGTAATCCGCATACTTATCCATGTTACGTTTCGCCTCATCCATCTCGTCCTTCGTCGCATTCTCCGGCGGGATGAAGATGTTGATCAGCTCGTTCATCATCTCCCCATACTGATTCTCATGCTCCATCGTGAACATATCAAGCTGGTTGTCCATCGTATCATCTAAGTCAGACGGACGGATCTGCAGGGAATCATCCATGAACATCTTATAATATTTTCCATCTGCACCCTTGTTCTTCGTGATCACGACTGATACTTATCCTTACCGAAGTCCAGTTTGCTGATGATCCGGTTCAGCTCATCCCTTCTCTGATAAGCCTCCAGGATCGCACTTCGGATCTTGAAGATGAAGTCATCTTTGAAATGCTCCACAGCCGCTTTCGCCTGTGTCTTCGCCGACTCCCTGTAAGTCTCCAGATGATCGCAGGACAGCGAATTCAAAAGCTTCTCATACGGCGCGTTGTCCCGGATAGAAGTTGAGAATGTACGGTTCGGATATTCTCTGATATAACTGCTTCTCTCTTCCACCAGCTTCCGGTAAGCGTCTTCCTCTTCTTCCCTGAGCGTATATACCGCGAAACCATCTGACGTCTCAGATACTCATAATTCTCGGATTTTCTGCTCGCCAGATATTCCTGGAACTCCTTCTCATAACGCTTATCTGCTACTTTTCTCTTCACGTCCTTCATCTGTTCTTCCGATTCGAGAACTTCTGCATTCAGACGTTCGATTTCTTTCTTGTTCTCCCAGATTGCTTCCTGCACCTTGGATACGGATTCTTTCTTCGCATCCTGTGCCGCCTGCACTTCTTTCTTCTTTCCTTCCCATGCAGCAACGGATTCATCTTTTAACTTCTGCATCTGTTCCAGAAGCTGAGCCTTTTTCTTTTCTTTGGAAATGATTGCCTTGCTGTCAGCCAGCCATCCGAGATAATCCTCTGCCGGCTGCTTCAACATCTCCATCTGCATTGCCTGGCGGATCTCTTCTAACAGCTCCTGTACCGGCATTCTCTCGCCATTTAACTTCTCACATTTTTCTTCCAGCTTGCGGATTCTCTGGCGCATACTCGTCTCACCGATGTAAGCTCTTCTGGTGTAATTCTCCGGATTCATGTGCTGCAGTTTGTAGCTCTGGTACAGCATACAATCCGGTGTCACACCGATCTTGCACTCACGCAGTTCATCCAGTGATTCGCATTTCTTTACATTTCCTAGGAAGAAATTAATGTATTCCTGCACATACGCTTCTTTCGCTTTTACTACTTCTGCCAGCGCGCCCGGCTGTACCTGATGCTTGTCCTTCGTAAGCTTCTCCGTATCCAGGACTGCTGCCCGGAAGAAACGTTTCGTATCCATCTCCTGGTAAATGTCCATCGCAGCCCTGGCATACTTTGGTTCCACGATCAGCTGCAATTTATTATTTCCAAGATAACCCTCACTGCATTGTGCCATCTCTCGTCCTTCACATCCAGAAGATCCGCAAGAATATGCACATTCACGAACTTGCCGCAGCGCTCATGCAGACGGTTACGCAGTTCGAATCTCGCCTCTTCCAGCTCTCTCGGATAAGCCTTCTTTCCCTGCTTCAGTTCTTTTAACTCTGCTCTTGCCTCTTTCTCTTCTTTCTTGATCCGGCGAAGGTCTGCATCCGCTTCCTGTCTCTGGTCTTCCAGCTCCTCCTGCAGATCTTTTAAGCTTCCTGCAGGCGCACAAGTTCTTCTTCGGAAATGCTTCTGTCTGCGAATTTTTCGATAGCCCAGATCACCTGATTTGGCGTAATGTCTTTCTCCGTCCATGCCTTCAGATGCTCTGCAGTCTGCTCCCAGCGGGCTTTTCCGTTATTCAGACGCTCCAGCGTCTCATTTAATGTATCCAGATCTGATTCCAGTCTTGCATACCCACTGTCTGCGATCCGCAGAATGATCTCTTCATACTCTTTCTGCAGGTCCTTTTCTTCCTGCTCCATCACCTGTTGCTGCTTCTTCAGATCTTCGATGGCTTCCTGCCTTACCTTGATCCGGTCTCTAGCTTCCTGACTCTTCACCTCATGGTTCATAACCTCCAGACGATCGATCTGATAAGAGCACACCTTCTCCTCATCGGATTTTTCTGCATACTGCTCATATTTTCCGCAGATCAGCTTCAGTCTTCTGATCTCCTCCATCGTCTCTTCGATCTTACTGCGCATGCGTCCATACTGCATGACACTTTCCTGCAGATCCTCAATATGGATATCCTGCTCCATACAGATATATTCCTTTACGAAATCTTCCAGTTTGATATTCATACGGAACGAGATCGCACGTTTGAATAGCTTTGGAAATTTTTCCATGTCCAGACCGCCAAGATAGATATCGTATAGCTGTCTCCGAAATCTTTCATTGCTCGGTCCGCAGTAGAACTGTTCCGGCGTAAAGGAACGCTGCAGGTACTCACGCATTTCCGCAGTGGTAAGGCACCGGCCTTCCGAACGGTAATGATTCGGAAGTAATTCTCCCGTATGCCAGAAGAACAGGCGGCTTACGTCATTATTCGACGTATCCACGTCAAACACAACACCGACACACTGTTTATCTCTGGTATTCGTCTGTGTCAGCTCCAGCACGATCGTACTGGAAAAATTACGATTTCTTAAATACTGTGATTCATTATTTTCACTGATATTCACCATACCTCTTAAGTACTCGATCAGTGTACGGTCCGAATCATCTGCTGCCGCCTTATTGAAAAATCCACGGCCATCCGTATTGGCATACAGCACGATCTGGATCGCATCCAGAACCGTCGATTTACCACTTCCGGAATGTCCGGTGAAGAAGTTGATTCCTTCATTAAGCGTCAGTATCTTTTTATCTATGTAATGCCAGTTATTCAGGCATATCTTCGAGAGTGCTTTGAATGGCTGCTTCGTCTCCAATTTGATCCTCCTCACTGAATGTTGCTAATAATTCCCTGATGTCATCTCCTAAAAGTACCGTATGGATACAAGGGTAGATGACCAGGCGGGTCGACTCGTTTAATTCTTCCAGAACATCAAGCGGCTCGATGATCTGATACTTCTTCAGAAGTGCGATCGTTCGTCTCATTTCCGTAATTGACGGAAGACTCTTCAATACATGAAATTCTCCCGCTTTTCCGTTTACTGCACCAAGTGTTGTCACCACATGGCTGCTCGACGATGCAGTCTGCATCTGCTCGTCATAGATAAGCTTCAGCACCAGTAAATAGATCGTCGCCAGACGCGGCAGCTTCTCGCCCCACAACTGTTCGCCCTGGATATAGATCACACCCATATGTACATTTTCTCTGAGCGTGATCCCTGCGACTTCAAAATATGCTTTAAAAAATTCCAGATGCTTCGTGCAGGTGCGGTATTCTTTTGTATACTGCATCCTGCCCGCACGTTTATCAAATTTTCTTTCCAGGAGAAATGTCTGGCGGTACAGGGTCTGGATGACCTCTGTGACCTCTTCTTTTTCTTCCTGAGTTAACTGTTCGTAGTAATCTATCATTATTTTCAGAACTCCTTTTATCTATTACACTCGCCGTTTCACAAACCTGAGTGCCGGATACCGGTATCCGTCCTTTTCCACCATCTCCGGTTCTTCTTCCAGCACCATATATCTGCTGTTCTTACGCGTACTGTAATCATAAGCAAGAATCAGTTTTTCAAATTCTTCCTCGTCAGCAATATTGATCTTCGACGCATCCATCACTTCATCTTCCATATTATTCTCGATGAATTCTTCAATCTGCTTCTTGCTGAACCGCATCTGTATCCGGTTCAGTCTTAAGATATCGTCCTTATCCAGATCACCCGTCGTCTCATCCGGAAGCAGCTGACTGATGAAGTCTTTTCTGGATTTTCTTCTCTTATATAAAGACTTCTCTGACAGGATCTCCAGAAGTGACAGATTCATGCGCTTTCCGGTCTCTGTGATGATCTCTTCCATCTGCTCCGGTTCTTCCGACATCTTATTCAGAAGCTGTACCACCAGGCCTTTCGTATCCGTCTCACCGCTTAACAGATAATTCATTCTGGTTACCGTTGCCCGGACATATTTCGTATGTTCTTTGTCCATATTGCAATGCGGTGCTCGATATCGTCAAATCCACGCTCGATCAGATCCAACAGATCCAACACATCATCCTGGTTATCTCCCAGCATCTTCGACCGTGCCTGTACCTTCATGATAAATGCTTCATCATCCCGGATCTCTCTCAGACATTTCTTAATATCCATCTTATAGATATAAAAGTTGTCCGATGTTTTCAGAATATGATACTTCTTCCATACGATCTCTTCCACATAACTGTCCAGATGTTCCCGCAGAATCCCACTGTAAGAATCCTGCTGCAAGAGCTTCGCAAAGAATTTATTCATATTATGAAGCATATCCTGCAGTGCCTTATTCAGCCGCCTCGTATTCACCAGAGCCGTCCTTAAGAGCCCGACACTTGCCCGCGGATCATTGCGGAACGCATACAGCGTTGCATACACATTCTGAATATAAATGTCCGTCTCCGATGCATCTTCCGAATTCAGCTTTTCAAATGCATCGATCATCACCGCCGCATAATCCGGAATGACAATATTTGTCACCAGTGTATTATAATCCTCGATACGCTTCAGCCATCCTGCCCGCAGCAGCCAGTTTAAGATCCTCGAAGAAGGCGTCTCCAACATATCAAAGTCTGTATCATTTTCCTCCCGCTGTAGCTCAAAGCGCTTCTTCGCATTCATATCACTTAAGATCTGGATGCACACCTCTTTCGTCAGGAAATAGTTATTATATTCGTATTCTTCATTAATACATAAAAGTGCTTCAATATAAATATCCCGGTTGACCGAACGGAACAGACTCCAGAACGTATCCGGGATTTCATTCATTAACTGCATCTTGTTTTCCTCCAAATGATTCCTTACAATTCTACCATTTTTAGGGGAGTTTTTCTACTGCAAGTTATTTTCCACTATTTTATGTACTCTTTATTTGTTTTTTGCCTTCATAGCTGATATGATAAAATAATAAAGATAAAATAAAAGACAATATAGAAATGAAGACGGAGGTAAAATTATGTCCGAAAATATAGAAAAAGCAGTACAGACCGAAGAATCGTCTGAGACTAAAGGAACTGACAACGTTGTGCTTTATCCTGTTTCTGATGAGGAGAAAACTGTATCTGCTGCGCAGGAAACTTCAGATACTGAAAGCAAAGCTACCGACGGTAAAACTGCCGATAACACAAACAAATTCAATGACACCCAAAATACAAAAGAAGCTTCACCAAAAGATGCGGAAGAAGAAGACGACGACGATGACCTGGAAGAAGATTTCTACGAACAACAGGAAAAATCCCGCTCCAAAGACGAGCATCCGTTCCGCGAATTTTTCTCCAATTTCCGTTCCAAACGCAAGATCGAGATGAACCGTGATGAACAGATCCTCTCCCGCATCAGTGATGAAGATCTGATGGAGTATCTCCGCATGGAACAGAAACGTATGGAACTTCTCCAGCAGGCAAAGGAAGTACGTGAGAAAAGATTCTGGACTACATTCCAGCTCGCCATCTGTCTGTTATCCGTTATCCTTGTTATTTATTTTCTGAAGGATAATCCGGTAATACTCGTGACGATCCTGTATACATTCGGAATCCTCACCGCCCTCCGTATCTGGAGCAAAGGCCAGAATGGAAAGGACAGCAAAGGCAGCAAAGATAAAACCGATGCTTAATCCCCAAAAGTTATCCACAATCACCCAATATCCTGTGGATAAATCTTTTTCTGCCGCAGTTTAATGTAGACAACTTCCCGGAACAAAGCATAGAACACTGACATCAGCGGAATAAAGATCAACATTCCAACGATACCCATCAGGCTTCCGCCTATACTTACCGCAGCCAGCACCCAGATAGACGGAAGGCCGACCGAATTGCCCACCACATGCGGATAGATCAGATTGCCCTCTATCTGCTGGAGTACCAGGAACAGTACGATAAATATCAATGCCTGGACCGGACTCACCATAAATATCAGAAATGCACCGACCGCACAGCCGATAAATGCTCCAAAGATCGGGATCAATGCGGTAAATGCGATCACAATTCCCGTAAGAAGTGCATACGGAAGCCTAAGCAGCGTCATCGCAATCACGAACATGGATCCCAGGATCAGAGCCTCTACACACTGTCCCGTCAGAAAACTGGAGAATGTCTTATATGTCAATGCAAGAACCTCCAACGCAGCCTCTGCTCTTCCCTTTCTGACAAATGCAAATAACACTTTTTTCGCCTGTCTTCCCAGCTTTTCTTTCTGCAGCAAAATATACATTGCAAATACAAAAGCGATAAAGAATGTTCCCACGGCACCAATGATATTTTTCGCCGTATTGATCGTGGATTCCAGCATACTTCCGGCTCCGTTCTTCAGGAACTCCATCGCAGCCTCCATCACCTTGTTCCAGTCAAATTCCAGATTGTTGACTACATTCATGATCTCCTTATTATTATGAAACCAATGATCTGCCCACTCCTGCAGCTGCGGGATAAAATCCTGGATACTCTTGCCGAGACTGGCAAATGTCCCGGCAAGCTGCGGAATCAGCCCGAACATGATAATTGCAAGAAGCCCGATCACACCGGAAAGAACGATCAGAAGACTGATCCCTCTGGCATATTTTCTTTTATATTTTTCAGGAAACTTTCTCTCCGTGAATAATTTTCTTTCCACAAAATTCATCGGAACGCTTAAGACGAATGCAATCGCACCGCCAAGCAGAAATGGATATAAAATATTCAATACGAATCTAAACGCATCCATCACAACATCATATTTCCACAGACAGACGATCAATAATGCCGTAAATACGATCAGCCCCCTGATCTGTTTTACCGTTTCTTTTCTCAATTCCATTCTCTGTTTCTATCTCTCTTTCAAATATTTCATTCCCTGGATCACAGGAAGATTCAACAATGCAAGCCCGTATACTGTCATCAGCTGCTTCAGGCTCAACGTAACTACTTTGAACATTCCGTGCAGTCCCGGAATCATAAGAACACTTGTGATCAGGATCATACCCAGGACAAATGCTCCGATCAGATACTTATTATTAAAGAATCTCTTTGTAAATATTACCGGTTTATCATCCTTACAGTTAAATCCATGCACCAGACGGCTCATGCATAAGGTTCCGAATGCCATCGTACTTGCAAGAGCTGCATTCTGGCTTGTGTATCCGATCAGGAATGCAGCCATCGTCATTACGCCGATGCTTACTCCTTCCGTTGCGATACTCAGCAGATATGGCTTTGTAAGGATTGACTCACTCATTGGTCGTGGTCTCTGCTCCATAACCGCTTTGGAATGTGGTTCTACTCCCAGTGCAATTGCCGGCAGACTGTCTGTCAGCAGATTGATAAACAGCAGATGCACCGGTGCAAATGGAACCGGCAGTCCGGCAACGGATGCACATAATACAACCAGAATTGCCCCGAAGTTACCGGACAACAGGAATTGAATCGCATTTTTAATATGCTGATACAGATTTCTTCCATTTTCCACAGCTTTTACAATGGTTGCGAAATTGTCATCCGTCAGGACCATCGCTGCCGCATCCTTGGCAACCTCACTTCCGGTCACTCCCATCGCAACACCGATATCGGCCTGTTTCAACGCCGGTGCATCATTCACACCGTCACCTGTCATTGCTACGATATTCCCCTTTTCCTGCCATGCACGGACAATTCTGATCTTATGTTCCGGCGAAACCCTCGCATACACAGAGATTCCTTCTACAAAATCCTGCAGCTCCTCGTCCGACATATCTTCAATTACGGCTCCCTCACAGGCCTCCGATTCTTCTTTTAAGATGCCGATTCTCTTTGCAATGGCCGCTGCAGTAATCTTATGGTCACCGGTGATCATGATCGGACGGATTCCCGCACGTCTGCACTCCTCCACCGCAAGTCTCGATTCTTCTCTCGGCGGATCCATCATTGCGATCAGACCGATAAATATCAGCTGATCCTCATCCTCCGTACCGATCTCTTTCTCTTCCTCCATCTGCTTATATGCAAATGCAAGAACCCTTAAGCCTTCTCTGGAAAATTGCATGTTCTGGACGGCAATGTCCTCCCGGTCGGAATCTGTCATCCTCCTTACAGTATTCCCAACCCGTATTCTGTCCATACGCTCCAACAGGACATCTACCGCACCTTTTACGATCATCATATGGCCTTCCTGAAGGAGTGCATCATTCATATTGTGAGCAGTCGACATCAGCTTCCGGTCACTGTCAAACGGCACTTCCGACAATCTCGGGTATCTCTCCCTTACCTGCATCGCATCAAAACCAAGATTCGTTCCAAGATTGATGAGCGCCGTCTCTGTCGGATCACCGATCTCCTGTCCGTCCGTATTCGTAGAATCATTACACAGAATACTGAATCTTAAAAGTAATTTTTCATTTTCATTCTTCAGATCAATCTTTCCTGCCGGAATCCTCTTTCCATTTACATAATAATCCTCGACCGTCATCTTATTCTGCGTAAGCGTTCCCGTCTTATCCGAACAGACAATCGATACACTTCCCAGACCTTCCACTGCCTGCAGCTTACGTATGATTGCATGTTCCTTTGCCATCTTCTGCGTACCGAAGGATAACACGATCGTAACGATCGAGCTTAAAGCCTCCGGTATTGCCGCAACTGCAAGTGCAACAGCGAACATAAATGCAGAACCCCACGATTCACCCTGAAATACATTCACTCCGAATATCACTACGGAAAATGCCAGGATCAGCATCGATAATTTCTTTCCGAAATCATCCAGATTCACCTGCAGCGGTGTTCTCTTTTCCGAAGTATTCTTCATAAGATCTGCAATCTTTCCGACTTCTGTCTTCATACCGATCGCAGTTACTTCATATCTTCCTCTTCCATATGTGACGAAGCTTCCGGAGAATACTCGGTTCGTCTGATCTCCCAGTGCCGCAGCTTCTTCCACTTCATCCAGATTCTTCTCTATGGAAATGCTTTCTCCCGTCAGAGCACTTTCATCTACTTTCAGACTTGCACATTCGATCAGCTTTCCGTCTGCCGGGATACAGTCTCCTGCTTCGAGGATCACTTCATCACCGATCGTGACTTCCCTGGACGGAATCTGTATCACGCTGTCATCACGCACAACCTTGGCTTCCGGTGCCGATAACTGCTTTAAACTGTCCAGTGACTGCTCCGCCTTTACCGTCTGTATCGTTCCCAGAACCGCGTTCATCGTGATCACGACGAAGATAACAATTGCGCTCTCCGCATCTCCGAGAATTCCTGATATGACCGCTGATACAATCAATATAATAACCAGAAAATCTTTGAATTGTTCCAGAAATATCCGGAGTACACTTTTCTTTTTTCCTTCCGTCAATTCATTGAATCCATATTTTTCCTGATTCTTCTTTGCCTGTTCACTTGTTAACATCTTATTCTCCTTTCTATTGTGCAAAGTTATACAAAACCGTTGTGCAAAATAAAGCGTAAATCTTAATAATAAAAAAAAGAGCCCTTTATTGCACAAAAACTATGCAATAAAAGTCTCACCATTTCATTACGATACGGATGACCTGTCTGTCATCGTACTGACGTCATCGTAAACATCTATCCTTAAAAATAAATAGATGCCGATTACTCCCTTTTATTAAAATATAATATAAACATTTTTCTGACTTCTGTCAATCATTTTTAGCAAAAAAAAAGAAGCAGTACTTATATACTACTTCACTCTCATTCCATGAGCGTGCGGGGATTCGAACCCCGGACAACTTGATTAAAAGTCAAGTGCTCTACCACCTGAGCTACACGCCCTCATTTCCTTTTGCAAGGAAAATGCCCAGAACCGGAATCGAACCAGTGACACGAGGATTTTCAGTCCTCTGCTCTACCGACTGAGCTATCTGGGCATACACATAATATTATGTGTGAGTTGCGGGGGCAGGATTTGAACCTACGACCTTCGGGTTATGAGCCCGACGAGCTTCCAGACTGCTCCACCCCGCGATATTAAGTTAAGTCTTATGACTTAAAGCCGATGATCGGACTCGAACCGATAACCTGCTGATTACAAATCAGCTGCTCTGCCAATTGAGCCACATCGGCGAGTGCCTTACGGCTAATGGATGGAGGTGGATTCGAACCACCGAAGCAATTTGCAGCAGATTTACAGTCTGTCCCCTTTGGCCACTCGGGAATCCATCCATATTATTTAATTTGATGGGACCAATAGGGCTCGAACCTATGACCCTCTGCTTGTAAGGCAGATGCTCTCCCAGCTGAGCTATGATCCCATACAAACGACCCAGAAGAGACTCGAACTCTCGACCTCCGCCGTGACAGGGCGGCGCTCTAACCAACTGAGCCACTGGGCCATCTTCAATTGAAGCTATGTACCTTCAAAACTGCATACAAGAAATATTTTCTTCATCCTACCTATCACCTTGCTTGGTCATGCCCTCGACCGATTAGTATCAGTCAGCTCCATACATTACTGTACTTCCACCTCTGACCTATCTACCTCGTCGTCTTCAAGGGGTCTTACTACTTACGTAGGGATATCTCATCTTGAGGGGGGCTTCACGCTTAGATGCCTTCAGCGTTTATCCCGTCCCGGCTTGGCTACTCTGCCATGCACTTGGTATGCAACAGATACACCAGCGGCCAGTCCATCCCGGTCCTCTCGTACTAAGGACAGCTCCTCTCAAATATCCTACGCCCACGCCGGATAGGGACCGAACTGTCTCACGACGTTCTGAACCCAGCTCGCGTACCGCTTTAAT
>ENA-OQCX01000098-OQCX01000098.1-human-gut-metagenome-genome-assembly--contig:-NODE-98-length-43250-cov-2.524198_pt1 | contig 43250 bp, 38 predicted proteins | sample MGYA00242762_ERZ504587 | MGnify/ENA primary metagenome ERZ504587 (study PRJEB26092, sample SAMD00036337) | human gut metagenome | host: Homo sapiens | study: EMG produced TPA metagenomics assembly of...
CTTTGTTCTTTTTGTTCATGCTTTCCACTATCTCGTCCAGTCCTTCAAAAGTCATTCTTCTCATCAGTTGTTTTTTTGAATTGGAGAATAACTTGAGCGTTTCTACTATATAGTCGCAAAAGAAAGAGTAAAATTGTTTCTCGATTTGGACAATCTCTTTTAAATCTTTCTCGGGGAATGAGTTCGATAAATTATTGCGTATGATTTTACGTCTGTAGCGGATGCAATAATAGAGCGGATAAAAAAAGAAGATCGGATATGAAATATAAGAATCGCAAGGGTAGAAGCGAAAGCAAATACCACAAAAAGAAAACGGAATAATATATGAGATTTATTTGTTTCATTTACTGATGACTTTGTTTATGTGTTCTATTACCATTTCGGGAGTTATGCCTTGCAGACAGGCATAATCTTTTCTATAACAGTGCTTTTCTCCGGATAAGGAACAAGGACGGCAGGGCAGGTCTATCTGTATTGTGTTTGCCGCAGACTGATTCCATCCTGCAAAGCCTGCACAGGGATGCGTTGCCCCCCAAATGGACACAACCGGGATGTTCACTAATGATGCAAGGTGCATATTGGCGGCATCCATTACCAGCATGACGTCCATATTGCTCATGAGGCCAATTCCATATTTATGGTTAGTTTGCCGGCTGTTGAGATGACATTGGGGAAATGTTGGGCCCATTCTTCCAATACTTTGATTTCTTTTTTCCCGCCTCCGAATAAGAAGATTTTTGTATGGTCGCGTGCAGATAGATGTTTGAGGATCTGCTCTTGCTTTGACAACGGATAGATTTTGCCTACATGTGTTGCAAAGGGAGCGATTCCAATCCATGTTTCTTGGTTCTTCTCACCGGTTAACGGAGCCAGGCTGGAAATATTGCCTTTATTCTTTCCGAAAAGGGAGAGGAAACTTAACCGGATGGGGTAACCTATCTGACTGAGCGTATGGGCACAGCGCTGAAAAAAGGAGTCTTGCTCTGTATATATTTTATGTTTCCGCCGTATCAGTTTTTGCAGTTCCCGCCTGTTCTGCTTGATGTGGCTGCTTTTATGCCTGCCAGACGAAAACGCCAGCAAAGAAAACGGCTGCGGAATGTGGGCTGGAAAGCGGCTACGGCATCAAATTTTTCTTCTTTTAAATCATTGTACAGCCATCCCAGACCCATTAATCCGGCATGTTCTCCTCTGAAATCTGCCCCACGGAAAATAACATTGTCCGGCACATTCTCGAATAAGGGGGAGAATGTGTCTATGCTCAGCACCATGATTTGATGCTGGGCATATTGCGTAGCCAATGAGTGAATGACCGGGATTGCCATTGCCACATTATTGATGGATGAAAAGCAGATTACAAGAATCTTGGACATAACAGCTGTTTTATTGAATGTACAAATCTATGCAAAGTTTTCTAATCAGCCAATTATTATTCGGTAAAAGTGTCTACCTTTGTTCCCAAGCAAGTTTTTGAAAGATGAAAATAATTGTAGATAATAAAATACCTTATATACATGAAGCTGTCGAACAGATAGCCGATGAAGTGGTGTATTTGCCCGGCAGTGGTTTTACCGTCGGGGATGTACGGGATGCTGACGCATTGGTGATCCGTACCCGTACCCGTTGTAACCGTGAACTGCTGGAAGGAAGCAAGGTGAAATTCATGCTACTGCGACCATCGGTTTTGATCATATTGATGTGGACTATTGTGATGAGGCGGGAATTGTATGGAAAAATTGTCCCGGTTGTAATGCCGGCAGTGTGGAGCAGTACCTGCATTCGGTATTATTATTGTTGAAACGCCGGAAGGGGGTGAGATTGGAAGAAAGCTGTCTGGGGATTGTTGGGGTAGGACATGTGGGAAGCCGTATCCAACGTATGGCGGAGGCATTGGGGATGCGGGTCTTGCTGAATGATCCTCACGTGCGGACCGGGGGGAAACGGAATTTGTGGATTTGTCTGTACTGGCACGGGAATGTGATATAATAACCTTTCATACTCCGCTGAACAGGAATGGGAAATATAAAACGTTCCATTTGGCGGATGCGGATTTCTTTGCCGGTTTGCAACGGAAACCTTTTATTGTGAATACTTCTCGTGGAGAAGTAATAGAGACATTGGCTTTGCTTGATGCGCTGAAGACGGGCCGGATACGTGATGCGGTTATTGATACGTGGGAAAATGAACCGGATATTCACCCGGATTTGTTGCAGAAGTTTTTTGGGAACCCCTCATATAGCAGGTATTCAGCTGACGGAAAGTCGAATGCTACACGGATGGCATTGGAGGAGCTTTGTAACTTCTTCCATATACAGGCTGATTTTAAAATAGTACCGCCCGCTTTGCCGTATATGGATTATTCTTCTGATCCGGAAGAGGCTTTTCTACAGGTGTATGATCCGACTCGTGACAGTGATGCATTGAAACGGCATCCCGAAGAATTTGAACATTTGCGGGGGAATTATCCATTGAGGCGTGAAATTTCTTTTTTACCGTAGGGGTACATTTCAATGTACCCTACGGTGGCCAGAACTTTTAGTCTGCTTTTGCTGTTTGCATCTCTTCTGCTACAATCTGTTCGCAATCTTCAATGCTGTATCCCGATGCGGGTTCGCTCCAATACCATAAGGCGGGAGCTTGTTGTAATGTATCCATAATCAATTATTTTTTAGATGGGTTATTCAATGTTATAGTTGTTTCCGAATGTTGGTTGCCGCCCAGAATACCTGTTCCTCCCTCCACATTGCTGTAAACCCGTAGAGGTTCGGCTAGTCCAATGTTACCCAATCCTCCTTCTAACGTGCTTCCGGCAATTTTTTGTAAGGACAACAGGTATAAAAAGTAGGATTCGGAAAGGGAATAGATGGAAATGATTCTTTGTTCTGTTTCGTCTAACTCTGCCGTTGTCTCTTTTATTTGTAAAGTATAGGTTTGTCCGTTAATGCTTTGGTCGGTAAAGAGGGCTCCTCCTCTTTTTCCAATCCGTTGAATGCCATACTTTCGTCCAATATGGCATCCTGTTCCTTGAATACAGGATCTATATAATCTATTTCTGTTTCGTAGTAACCGTAATAGCCCGTTTTTATTTGTGTGATTTTGGCCAAGATAAATTAATTGTTTCTTTTCCGGAATTCAATCAAACGTTGACTTCATAGTATTATTTCAAAATAGTCGGAAATTGTTCCTTGATAAACTCCGTTACCTTTTTTAATTGTATGACTGGCGTTTTTATAGGTACTTTCTTTGGTATGATATCTTCTGCCGTTACCGTACCATATTCGGGGTGGATGCAACAATTTTTATCCGGTCTCCTTCTGCCGGGATTGTATTTGAAAGGAATAAGGTATCCGGCTGGTCTGGGTTCCGGGGATTATTCAGTGTTTTCCATTGCATGGTTTCTATGTATTGATTGTTGATATAGAGCTCCACATGGGCGTGAGGGAGATTGACATAAGGCTTCTTGTCTGGATAGAACCAGGTCCGGGTGATGGAGGCCATTACCACTGTGTCGGGGGATACTACACTGTTTATTACTATTTTGGGCGTAGTGCGATATTCGTCCAAATCTATTTTCGATAACAGGAGGTAAGGAACACTCCTAGAAGTAATGTATATAGCAGATGTTTCATAATCATTTAAAATTTATAAGTGTAAGAAACTGATGGTATAATGGGAACTATGCCCAGGGTATAGAAGCAGTCGTTATTATACCACCATCCTTTGCGTATGCTGACGGGTGCCATGTAGGAATAGACATTGTAGATGCTGATATTCCATATTCCCATCCGGTTCTTTTTCTTTGGCCGGTAAATATTGATGCCCAAGTCGAGTCTGTGATAGGCGGGAAGTTGGAAATTATTACGTTCCGTATAATAGTCTAATCCGCCTGGATCTATATAAGGAGGAACCAGGCTGCCTCCCGGAAACGGATGTTGGGGAGAAACGGCCTGGTAGTTTTCGAAAGAAACCGTGAGCCGGTTACCGGTTGCGTAGGTCCAGCTTCCGGTCAACTCCAGTTTGGGCTTGATTTTCCAATTGGCTATTATATTGAATTTATGCCGGTTGTCGAATTTGGCAGGAAAACGCTTGCCTTTATTTATCTCAGTGAACTGTCTGTCATTCCAGCTTAGAGTATAGCCTGCCCATCCGGTTATTTTCCCTTTTTCTTTGCGGGCAATAAGTTCTACGCCGTAAGAACGTCCTTTTCCTTGAGTCAGTTTGTCTTCCCAGCTGGTGGAAGGAGGGAGAAACTGGTAGTTGTCTTTATAGTCCATCAGATGTTTCATCCATTTATAATATCCTTCTATGGAGAAAGAGTAGATTTTGTTGCCGGTGGTGTAATAAGCTCCTACAGCCAGTTGGTCGCTCTGCATCGGTTTCAGCTTGCGGCTGACCGGTATCCATGTGTCTGTGGGCAGGTTGATGTAGCTTTCATTGACTTGATGTACATATTGGCTCATCCGGGTATAAGAGGCTTTGAGGCTGAGTTGCGGATTGATCAGGAAACGACTGGAAAAACGGGGTTCCAGGGAAGTGTACGTTTTCCCGTCAATGGTGTATAGTCCGAGGTGAACCCCAGCGTTCAAACGTATTCTTTTGTTCATTTTCCAGTCTTCTTCCATATATATGCCTAATTCATGTGCAGGTAGGGCAGTGTCGTTGTTTTGTCTGGTCTGGGTGGTCATGCCATTGGAAAAATGCGATTTTTCGTCTACGGGATGAAAACGGTGGTAAATATAATGAGTGCCGAAATGCAACTGGTGGGAAGCATTGGGGCGGAAATCGAAATTGGCTCGTATGCTGAGGTCGTCAATGCGGTTCCGGTTGAACTTTCCTGTGATACGTAGTTGGCTTCTGTTCCTTGGTAGTAGTCTCCTTTCAAGGTGGAAGAATAGTGGGTAAAGGCGGCATTCACATTACCGAAGAGTTGGTTGTTGAATACGTATGACCAGCCGGTAAATGCATGATGTTTCCCCATCGCAGTCTGCCGGTGTTTCTGCTTTCATATCCATTGTCACCTTCTCTTTTTTCTCCTCCCTTCAAAAAATCGTTTCCCCAGTAAAGACCGGCATATCCGCGGCTGCGGTCATTGAACTGGTGGTTGAGTTTAAAGTTCATGTCGGTAAAAGCGTATCGTGCCACTATTTGGGTTTCTCCTTTATTTCTGGTAGCGTTCCAGATGGCGATGGTTGGGGCCGAAAGCGCGTCAATCCATGAACGGCGTAATGCAAAGTTGAATGAGGTCCGGTCTTTGACCAACGGACCTTCCAGATTCAGGCTGCCTGAGGTCAGTCCCAGCATGCCGCTTCCGTGATATTCTTTCATGTTGCCATCCTTTGTATGGATATCGACTACGCTGGACAGTCTTCCTCCGTAACGGGCGGGGAAGGCGGACTTAAAGAATTCTACATCCTTTACGGCTTCGGCGTTGAAGGAGGAAAACAGACCGCCCACATGGTTGATCTGGTATAACGGATTCCCTTCTATCATATAAAGATTGTCGTCTCCATTACCGCCCCGCACATACATTCCTGCCAATCCGGCTGTGCCTGCCGATACACCCGGCAAGGTCTGTAGAGTTTTTATAATATCAGCTTCTCCGAATAATACCGGGGTTTGTTGGATCAGGTCTTTGTTGAGACGGGTATGTCCCATATCGGATGTTTGGACTAATGGAGAAGAGGTATATTCTCCGGTCACTACCACTTCGGCTAATTGCTGGTGGCTGTTCAGCAGAACCGGAAGCAGCGTGTCTTGTTCCAATTGTGTGAATGAACGGTGGAAACTGTCATAACCTACATAGGAGATGTTCAGGTATACATCGTTTCCGGCTTCCAGAGTCAGACTGAAAAAGCCGTCGGCGTTGCTGGTTGTTCCTTGATGGCTTTTGGGCATCATAGATGGAGGCGCCTATAAGGGACTCTGAGGAGGATTTGTCTCGTATGAAGCCGCTGATTACAATGTTTTTCTGTTTTTTCTTGAGGATGATGTATTTGCCTGATTGTATATATTCTACGGGCAGTTTTTGAAACAGAATGCGCAAACAGTGGGATAACGGCTGGGCGGTTATTGTTATATCTATCGGTAACAGATGTTTTGTTAAGGAGGACTCATACGAAAAGGTTACACCTGTCTGCCGGGTGATTTCTGCCAAAACTTTACGGATGGGGGTTTGTTTCATATCTAATGTTACGAGGGGCTCATCATGTTCTGTTCCTTTTGCCTCAATACAAATGTGCATGAGGCAAAGGAGCAGAAGAAAAGAAAATTTAGAATGGAATTGCATCATTGGGTTATGTCTAGTTTCGTATCTAGTGTTTGGTTTATGATTTCAATTATGTCTTCTATCGGAGTATTGTCAAAGGTCGTGGTCAGATAGTACTCTTTTTGTGGAATTCCGCCGATATGGACCTTATAGACTTCTTCTAATTCTTTTACTACCTTTTTCAAGGGGGCTTCATTATAAACAAACACGTGGGTCTTCCATGCAAAAGTGTTGGGGTCACTTTGTTTGTTTATTTGCATTTGTCCTTTTTGGTTAATGAAGGCATACATGCCTTTTGTCAGAATAGCCTCTTTTTGTTCTTTGTTATAAAAACGGACTTTTCCAGACTCTACGGTTGCCGAAGTCTGATTTGCATTTGCCGTTACTTGGAATTGTGTACCCAGTACTTGTATGTTTGCCAGTTCGGTCTGTACCCTGAAAGGACATTGTTCTTGATGTGTGACTGAAAAATATGCTTTTCCATTTAAAGTGACGTTCCTGTTTTTTTTACCGTATGCCAAGCGGTCATACTGTAAGGCCGAATTCTCTGCCAGCGTAATATGGCTGTTGTCCGGAAGCGTGACTTCTTTGACAGCGTGTGCGGATGAGGCAATGACAATCCAGTCTTGCCTGTCGTATATCCACCACCAACTGAATCCGGCTATCAGGAAAGTGACAGCAGCGATAGTTATCAGTCTATATAATAAGATAGAGTTATTTCTTTGTTTGCCGATACCTAGTTTTTGCCAGGCTTGTGTTGTGTCCAGCCTGTTTTCCCGATAGAACCGGGCTACAAAACGAATATCTTTCTCTTCTTTCTCCATGCGATCTTCTTTCTTTTTATTGTTAAGACAGGGAAAAGACAAAATCCCCCTATTCGCTTGCCGATTTTTTTATCCGAAGAAAAAAGTATATATTTTAATGGCTGTTTCTCGTAATGTTTTCAGTGCCTTACTGATTTGATGTTCGACAGTTTTTATAGAAATACCCAGTTCGGTGGCAATTTCCTGATAAGTAAGGCCGTCACGTTTGGAAAGCAGAAAGATCTTTTTCCGTTCGGTAGGAAGGTGGTCGATGGCTGTCCATAAACGCGCGTCACGTTCTGACCGGATGATGCGTTCTTCTTCTGTTAAATCTTCCAAGTCTGTCAGTTCGGTTGTTTCACAGTGTGTTTGTCGGTTGGTTATCAGTGTGAGTGAGCGGTTACGTACAGTTTGTACATATAAGCTTTCAGGTTTTGAATAGATGTGCCTCCGACAAGCTTCTCCCATACATCAGAGAAGGCTTGTTGGACGATGTCTTCTGCGTCATCCAGATTTTCAGTATAGCGCAGGGCATACATATTCAGCGGACGGTAAAGACAGCGAAATTGGTATTCAAATTCCTTGGGTGATAATTGCATCCTGTGTTTTATTCTTTTTTGGAAAGCAAACTTACGGCTTTTCTTTTATTTGCCAAGCAACAAGAGATGAAAAAGTCTTTAATTTCATTTAGTAATGATAACAATTCGGGTGCGGGAGGTTATTGTATCGGCTTTTCGGAGGTAGTCATAAAATAGGGCAAACCTCACGGTCTACCCTATCCGAAACTTTAATATGGAATACCTATTGAAACAAAAATCACAGTCTTTACCTTAAAATATTGCCTTTAAAAGTTTCCTTTATCAGCATTATCCCACCAAAGATGTGTACCGCCTTTGTCGCCGGAAATACCGAATTTGCTGGAATTTTCTTCGTCCAGAAGCTTGATTCCGCCTTCTACTCCCTTAGCGTTGGCATCATAAGCCTGGCTGCTATAAATTACGCGGCGCACACCTTCTTCTGTGTTTACGGCTCCATTACTTTCATTGACGAATGCAGGGAAGAAGCGTGGATAGCCGGTGCGGCGTTGTTCTGCCCAGCCTTCGGTGGATAGAGGGAATAGGGCGAGCCATTTTTGGGTGATGATTCTTTCCAGCTTTTCTTCGTTGCTTGCGCTCTCATCCCATTTTACACTTAATTTATTTACAGCCGGAGTGCTTAATTCGGCTTTGATGGGATCTGTATAGTCTATTTGGGTGCTTGTTCCGTTGATGTAGGCATCTACTGCTCCTTCCGGATATTCTTTGATTCCGGCATAAGCCCCCCGATAAGCTAATTCATTAGTCATGGAAACACGGATTCCATTTTCATATAGGTTCTTTACACTTTCACTGCCAATATCCCATCTTAATTTTGCTTCAGCCAGTAGGAAATAGGCTTCCGCTGCTTTCATGATGGGCAGTGGCATGGAATAAGAGGAACCGTTGTTTCCTTGAATCCAACCGGAGAAGTTACCCCAACTGTTTGGTTTGGCAGGCAGGCCACTGGCAAAACGGATACCAGGTATTGACTATTGGCAGCTACTGTGGTAGTACCGGCTTCGTTTTTGATATCTCCGGTATTCAGGGTCATATATAACGGTTGGCGCGGATCTTTGGTTCCACTCATAATAGTTACCAGATTGGCATTGAACCCACAATCACCCCAATTGAACATCAGCCACATTTCATTCTCAAGACTTTTATCGATCAGAATATCCTTGTTGACTGTTGCCAAAGTGTTTTGGGCAGCCTCGGTAGCGATTGCCTTAAGGTTCATTCCGGCGTTGCCGGCTTCGGTTTCCCGTTTGGACAGGCGTAACGCCATGCGTAGTTTCATCGTATTGGCTATTTTTACCCATAGGTCTTTGTCGCCGTTGCACCAACAGTCAAAGGATTTCAATTTGGCTATTTCATCTGCTCCCATGGCACTGATGTCAGTAATGGCTGTACTCAGATCTTCAAGCATGGCTTTATACAGGTCTTTCTGGCTGTCGAACTCGAAATACACTTCGTTTTCTCCCGATAGGATGGAGCTGTAAGGTATCGGTCCGTAGGCATCTGTGGTCATCAATGTTCCGTAAGCCTGTACGATACGCATCACGCCTGACAGGCCTCTTTCACCACTGGCGTCACATTGTGCGATGATGCGGCGGGTGTTATTGAAAATATGGAGATAATAGTTTTCGTACATACCACCGCTATGTCCCCGGTTCTCTCCCATATCACCGTTGGTGAAGTTACCGTTGGGAGTCATAAAATAACCTCCATAAAGGTCAATAGTCAGGTTGGTCCAAAACTGGAACATATTTTGCTGAGGAGGATAACAGTAGGTCATCGGTTCGGTACATTGTGCGGCAAAAGGAAGGTCTGCCGGATCTACCTGTATGTTACTGGTATTCAATTTCTCGAAGTCGTCTGTACAGGAAGAAAAGATGTTTCCTGTAGTCATGGGGATTGCCATTAAGAAGGCGTATGTTAATATCTTATTCCGTTTCATAGTTTCAAGCATTAGAAGTTAAGTTTTAAATTAAGACCAAAGCTGCGTGAGGTAGGCAGTGCAAACATATCTACACCTTGTATTCCATTACCTGTACCTGCGATACATCCGGATCCATCGGGGCGTCTTTATGGAAGAAAAACAGGTTGCGGCCGATGATGGCTGCTGTCAGGTTCTTGCCTGCACCCAGCAAGTTACGGAAGGTATAACCGAAAGTCACTTCACGAAGACGTATATTGGTAGCATCATAAACATAGTTTTCCACAGCGTATGGACTGTTGAAGTTGTTGTTACCGGTGGTACGATAGTACTTGTCGGCATCAAATTTTACTCCGTCCACTGTAATACCGCCGGCATCACGGGCTTCACCTGAACGTTTCGATACGCCCCATCCGTCCAAGGCGGCTTCGGTCATACTAATCACTTTTCCACCGAATTTAGCATCAATCAGGAACGATAGTGAGAAGTCTTTGTAGCGGAATGTGTTTGTCCATCCATATTTACTTTGGCATTCATATTGCCTGCGTATTCCAGTTCGTCCATAGAATCACCACTTACGATAGGCTCTCCTTTTTCGTTTTGCAAGGGTTTGCCGTTCTCATCACGCATCAGATGACGTACATACAGATCTCCGTAGTGGCCGCCTTCTTTCAATATAACTTTTGCACCTCCGAAATCGGTCAATGTCAGTCCGTTGGGAAGGTCATCTACCAATTCTTTGATTTTATTATCATTATAAGAGAAGTTCAGGTTGGTACTCCAGCTGAAGTTGTCAGTGAACTGCTCGTACCATCCGATATTGAATTCAAAGCCTTTGTTTTCTACATTACCGGCGTTTACATAACGGTTTCTCAAGCCTGATTCGTAAGGAGCCGCAACGGAGAAGAACTGATTTTTAGTGTTGGTTTTATAATAAGTCAGGTTGATATTCAGTCGGTTCTGTAAGAATGTACCGTCAAAACCAATTTCTAAAGAATGGGTTTTTTCCGGCTTCAATGTTCTGAACGGAGCTTTGTCGGGGGGAGTGATGGCACCTTGAGAACCTAGAGAATAGAGTAGATTACTCATGAATACAGGTACGTCATTACCTACGATAGAATAGCTTGCACGGAATTTGAACAAATCAATGTTCTTACCCATATCTACAAATTTGTTCAGCAGGACACTACCTCCAAAAGAGGGATAAAAGAATGAACAGCTTTCTGTGAAAGCCAATGCCGAAGACCAGTCATTACGTGCTGATATATCAAGGAATATGCCTTCACGGTAACCGAGTTGTGCGGTGGCGAATACTGAGTTCAGCCGTTTTTGGGTCATCCAGTTGTCATCTTTGCCCACGGTGGACATATTGCCATAATAGTTGTTCGGAGTAAAGATGTTCGGATAAAAAATGTTTCCGGAACCGGGCTGTGAGAACTGGGAACCCTCGCCCCATAGGTCTACATGAGAGGTTTTGGTTTTTGTAAAACTGGAACCTGCGGTAGCGGATAGAGAAAAATCATTGAATGTATGGTTGTAGCTTACTAAAACATCGCCATAAAGTTGGTCGCTGAAATAGCGGTTGTCTTTCATGCGTCCCATCGGATAAAGGTTTCCTACGCTGGATGCGTAAGCATTGTGTATCCAGTGTTCTTCTCCTCTTTCGTAACGCATACGTCCTTGGATATTCAGATCCGGAGTAATGTTCCATTTGATGCTTCCGCCGAATTCATAGCGGTTACGGTCGGTGATAGGGGTCTGTCTGTTCAACATCCAATATGGATTACCGAATTGCTGTTGTTGTGTATTTGTCCAGTTTTGGACATAGCAGCCTCTTGCGGGATCATATACCTCGAAGTTCTCTTTATAGCCATTCCAGTCTTCTCCTCTAGGGAAGAGATAAACACCGGTCAGCGGATTCCATAAGTAACCGGCAGCTGCCTGATTGGTGATGTGCTGGTTGGTAAACTTGGCCGTGAAATCAATATGAATGTCTTTCAGAATATTGAAACCTACTTTTGAATTCAAATTGTGGCTTCGGTAGTCATTCTGGGGAGTGATGCCTTGTGAATAGACATTGGCATAGGAAAAATAAGATTGGATATTTTCATTGCCTCCGCTTAAGGAGATGGAGTTATTCGTTGTAAATCCGGTACGGAAGAATTTTTTTGCATAGTTTGGAGCTTTGCTGCTTAGTTTCTCACCCCAGCTGAAAGTACCGTTGTCGCTCATTCCATAAGTAGTCTGGAATTCGGGTAGCACCATTGGGCTCTCCATCGTGGTGTTGCTGGATACATTAACGGAAACTTTACCCGACTGTGCTGATTTGGTGGTAATCATAATGGCGCCATTGGCTGCTACCGCACCATAAAGCGCTGCTGCCGATGCACCTTTCAGCAAAGTGATTTGGGCGATGTCGTCCGGATTGATTGTAGACATGGCGTCACCACCGTCTCGCTGGCCTCCGTAGTTGCTGTCTACTTGTGAGTTGGTGATATTCATCATGACAGGAACTCCGTCTACTACTACTAACGGTTGGTTGTTACCGCTGATGGACTTATTGCCACGGAACAGAATCTTGGAAGAACCGCCGGCTCCGGTTGAGTTCGGTGTGATCATCATACCGGCACTTTTACCTTGCAGGGAGTTAATCATATTGACGCTCTTGATGTCATTAACGTCTTTACCTCCTACTGTTTGCGCAGAATAGGTCAGTGTTTCGGATTGGCGTTTAATACCCATTGCCGTTACTACGACTTCACCCAGTGTTTCTGTATCCGATGCCATTTTTACGTTGATTACTGTACGTCCGTTTACAGGTTCCTCTATGGTTTTCATACTTAAATAGGAGAATACCAGAATGTCTTTGTCACCGGCTTGCAGGGTATACTTTCCGTCGAGGTCGGTCACTGTTCCGATAGTTGTACCTTTAATTAATACGTTTGCGCCGATCAGAGGTTCGTTAGCGTCTTTATCTATTACAGTACCGCTGATGTATGCGTTTGTGCATACAATGCTGTTACAAACACTCCCAATAGGAATGTCAGGAAAAAAGTAAAAATTCGTCTCATAAGGTTAGATTTTGAGGTTCGTTCTTAATTAGATTTTTGTTTTCAGATTAAATAATAGGTTTGTTGATAATTGGGCATGTTTACCCAATAGGTTTGATTTGATAGTTTTTCGCATAGGCATTCAGTTTAAGGTTAACTTATCAAGGTTTATTTATTAAGGTTTCTGTTAATCTCTCTTTAAGTCGGTCAACATTATTAATACAAATATCATAACCGGGTTACTAAACAAAAACTTATATTTTTTGTATTTTATCTCATTCTTGTTTTCTTATTTTGAAATAAATACTTATGTTTGTGTAACCTTAAATTAAAAATGACCTATGAACCTTAATGATAACCGCTTAATTATTAAAACCTTGAAGTCGGGAGATCAAAAAGTATTTTCCCTGGTTTATGCTTCTTATTACAAGCCGCTATGTTTGTTTTGTTCCTCGTATGTTTCTCTTGAAGAGGCTGAAGAGATAGTGCAGGATTTGATGATGTATGTGTGGGAAAAACGTGAGTTGCTGGTAGAGGACTTGTCGCTGAAATCTTTCTTATTTACCAGTGTCAGGAACAGGGCTTTGAATTCAATCACCCGTTCCCATATTACCCGTCAGGTATATGAAGAATATCAGAGCCAACAGTTGAAATCTCTGCCGGCATTGGATTCTTGTTATGGTACGGAGTTGTTTAATGCCTATATGGAAGCCCTTCATTCTCTTCCTAAAGAACTGCAAAGAGTATATGTTATGAGTCGGTATAAACAACTGACCCATAAAGAAATTGCTGACAAGCTGGAGGTGTCGGTGCAGACTGTCAATTATCGGATAGGCAAAGCTCTTCAGTTTTTTCGTATTAGATTGAAAGATTTTTGCCTAGAATAGTCGCTTCAATCACCCGAGGGAAATATTCGTATTCCAACTGGTGCACCCGTATTGCCAATGTATCTGGCGTGTCAGTGGGCAATACCGGACAGGTGGCTTGGAAAATGGTATTTCCTTCATCATATCGTTCATTTATATAATGGATGGTGATGCCGCTTTCCTTTTCATGGGAAGCTATGACAGCTTGGTGCACGCGGGAACCGTACATACCTTTACCACCGAACTTGGGAAGGAGGGCCGGATGAATATTTACTATTTTATTCGGATAATCATGCAAAATGGCATCAGGTACTTTCAAGAGGAAGCCTGCCAGTACAATAAAGTCAATATGATATTGGTGCAGTATTTCCAGTGCTTTCCCGTCGGCAAGTCTTGGGCTGTGAGGATAAGTGACGGAACACTCAGTCTTTCAGCTCGCTTGAGTACACCGGCCTGTGCTTTGTTGACGATAACCAATGCTACTTCAGCTGTTCTTTTCTCTAAAAAATACCGAATAATTCTTTCAGCATTCGTGCCTTCTCCTGAAGCTAAAATTGCGATTTTCTTCATGATGTTCTCTATTTTGGTGCACATAAAACAAAAAAATGTGCAAAATTCTGCATTTATTTGCCTGAATATTTGCTCAGCCCAAGAAATATTTATTCCTTTGCAACCGCAAAGAAAATAAAATAATTCAATTTATTAACTAAAAAATTAAAGTTATGTCTGAAATTGCATCAAGAGTAAAAGCTATTATCGTTGATAAATTAGGTGTAGAAGAATCAGAAGTTACAACAGAAGCAAGCTTCACTAACGATCTGGGCGCAGATTCACTGGATACTGTAGAGCTGATTATGGAATTCGAAAAAGAATTCGGTATTTCTATTCCTGATGATCAGGCTGAGAAATTGGTACAGTAGGTGACGCCGTTTCTTATATCGAAGCTAACGCTAAGTATTATCCTTATTTTATAATATGGAATTAAAAAGAGTAGTAGTAACAGGTCTTGGTGCTCTTACTCCTGTAGGTAACAATGTTGCAGAAACATGGGAAAACCTGGTGAAGGGGGTAAGCGGGGCAGGACCTATTACTCATTTCGATGCGTCTAAATTCAAGACTCATTTTGCATGCGAAGTGAAGAATTTCAATGGAACTGATTACATTGACCGTAAAGAACTTCGCAAAATGGATCTGTATACACAGTATGCCATTGCAGCTGCTAAAGAAGCGGTGGAGGATTCTGGAATGGACCTCGAAAAAGAAGATTTGAATAGAATAGGTGTAATTTACGGTGTAGGTATCGGAGGTATTCATACTTTTGAAGAGGAAGTAGCTAATTATACACTGAATAAAGATACTGTCGGACCGAAATTCAACCGTTCTTCATCCCCAAAATGATAGCTGATATTGCATCGGGACAGATCTCTATCATGTATGGTTTCCACGGTCCTAACTTCACAACAACTTCTGCTTGTGCATCTTCATCAAATGCTATTGCCGATGCATTTAACTATATCCGTTTGGGTAAAGCAAATGTAATTGTGGCAGGTGGTGCGGAAGCTGCTATTTTTGAAGCTGGTTTGGGCGGTTTTAACGCTATGCATGCTTTGTCTACCTGTAATGATGATCCGGAACGTGCATCCCGCCCGTTTAGTGCAAGCCGTGATGGCTTTGTGATGGGTGAAGGCGCAGGCTGTCTGATTTTGGAAGAATTGGAACATGCAAAAGCACGTGGTGCCAAGATTTATGCGGAACTTGCCGGTGTAGGCGCTTCTGCCGACGCTTATCACTTGACAGCTTCTCATCCGGAAGGATTAGGCGCTAAACTGGTTATGTTGAACGCATTGGAAGATGCGGAATTGAAACCGGAAGATATTGATTATATCAATGTACATGGAACTTCAACTCCTGTAGGTGATGTTTCAGAAGTGAAAGCTATCAAGGATGTATTTGGAGATCACGCTTATAAACTGAATATCAGCTCTACTAAGTCTATGACAGGACACTTGTTGGGTGCTGCCGGTGCGGTAGAAGCTATTGCCAGCGTATTGGCTGTGAAGAATGACATTGTTCCGCCACTATCAACCATGAGGAAGGTGATAATGATGAAAACATTGATTATAACTTGAACTTCACGTTCAACGAAGCTCAGAAACGTACAGTAAACGCTGCATTGAGCAATACCTTCGGTTTTGGTGGACATAATGCATGTGTAATCGTAAAAAAATATGCTGAATAATCGTGTTTAGCAATATAAAGGATAGGATAAGACTTCTTTTTCGTAAGGATAGGGAGTCTTATCTTCGTTTTTATAAGATGCTTGGATTCTATCCCAAAGACATTAGCATCTACGAACAGGCTTTGCTTCACAAATCTTTATCAGTGAAGTCTGAAAAGGGGCGTTTGCTTAATAATGAGCGTTTGGAATTCTTGGGGGATGCTATTCTGGATGCTGTGGTGGCAGATATTGTTTACAAAAGGTTTGAAGGAAAGCGTGAGGGTTTTCTCACGAATACCCGCTCTAAAATAGTGCAGCGTGAAACATTGAATCGTTTGGCTATAGAGATTGGTTTGGATAAGCTGATCAAGTATACGGCCCGCCAGTCTTCTCATAACAGCTATATGTGCGGTCAATGCATTCGAAGCATTGGTAGGTGCTATTTATCTAGACAGGGATATCGTGCCTGTAAATATTTCATGGAGCATCGTATTATTGGGCCTTATATAAATTTGGAGAAGATTTCCCGTAAGGAGGTAAACTTTAAATCCAAGTTGATAGAATGGAGCCAGAAAAATCGTTTTGAGGTTACCTTTGAGCTGATAACCCAATCACACGATCAGGGATATAATCCGACTTTCGAGAGTGAAGTTCTGGTGGAAGGTATTTCGGGAGGAAAAGGAACCGGTTATTCTAAAAAAGAGTCTCAGCAAATGGCTGCGCGTGTGGCTTTGGGAAAAATAAAGAATGATTCCGGCTTTATTGAATGTATTTTTGCGGCTAAGACTGCCCGTGAGTTGCCTCAGGAGGAGGTAACGGTTTCTGATAGTAAGCCTTCAGACAGTGGGACCGTTACTCCGGATCTTTCTTTGGAGGAGATTAAGAAAACGGATGTGGTCGAGCAGATAATCAGTGAAGCGGAAGAAAAGGCTTTTAAGGAAAACGCTTAGCGGATTTTATCGATATTGTTTATAATTTATTAATTAGCTATTCCGGTGGTTTTGGGTATGTCCGGCAGGAATACATAATACATTGGAATATGCCCGATTACATCAAGAAAATGTAGTCGGGCATATTTCATATACTGACGGGAATTAGATTTCATCAGCCATGGGCAGGTTTTTCCTGTGGCTTTGAATGTGGGACGTTGTCCTCCTGTTGCTCGCAAATAGTTCCCTAATTCCTTGGAGAGCCGTTTTACGATGCCGGGATGTTGCTTTGCTACATCATTTTTTTCACTGATATCATTTGGTATGTTGAAAAGTTCTTTTTTACCGGTTTCATAATAATAGACCAGTTTCCATTCGTCTTTGCGGATAGAGCAGTCAGATTGATGCCTGGTCCGTCATTACCCCAGATATTAGGGAAATTCCATACCAGTGCGCGTCCTTTGGACGGGTCTCCTGTACCTTTCAGCAGGGGCATAAAGCTGATACCGTCTATAGGGTTGACTGTCTCATAGTTTGTGATACCCGCCATTTCAAGTATGGTAGGATAAAAATCTTCAATTATAAGATATTTGTCACAACGAGTATCCGGGGTGACTACTCCGGGCCAGCTTACAATCATTGGTTCGCGTATTCCTCCTTCATATAAGGAGCCTTTGCCACTATTGAGAGGAGCGTTTTGAGTGTGAATTTGTCCGTCGCGCCATCCGGGTTCGGCAGCTAGCCTCCGTTGTCACTCATAAAAATAATAACGGTATTGTCTGCTTCATCATTTTTTTCCAACCAGTTCATCAAATCCCCCAGACTTTTATCCATTCCTTCAATTAAGGATGCATATGCGGCTTCTTTGTCACTAAGTCCTTTTTTAATATACTTGGGGAAGAAGCGCATATCTTTGTCAACAGGAACGTGGATGGCATAATGTGCCATATATAGATAAAAAGGTTGATTGTACTTTTTTGCTTTGTCCAATGCTTTGATAGCTTCTTGTGTCAGGGCTTCTGTTGCAAATATACCTGTTCCCCAATAATCTTCCAAGCCGGGGATGGCCATTAGTGAATAGGGCTTTCCATCGCGGGTGTGCCCGTAGTTCTGTTCGCTCAGATAAGTAGCCAGACCACCGGCGGCATGTCCGGCTATATTACTTCAAACCCCCAATGGGTAGGGTTCTCTCCCGGTGTGTCAATAGAACCGAAATGAGCTTTTCCGCAGTGGATGGTATGATAACCGTTCTGTCTGAGTAACTCAACGAAAGAAGTGCCGACAAAGGTATTGGGCGTTCCTGTTACTTGGCTGACTCCGTTGTAGTTCCAGTCTGGCAATTGTATTGTATTGCTTGTCTGTCGGTAGCTTTGTTTTTTTCAAGTGTCCAGTTTGTTACACGATGTCGGGTGTTGTTAGCACCCGTTATCAGACTGCAACGGGTAGCGGAACTGATATTGCAGGCGTATGCTTGTGTGAACATCATCCCTTTCTTGGCCAGACGTTCCATATTGGGAGTTTCGTAGGCTTCATTATAATGTGTTTTCTGTGTCCAGAAAGGTAAGGATGTATCTTGCCAACCCATGTCGTCCACCATAAATAAGATGATATTGGGACGTTGTTGGGTTGTTTCTGAAGACATTTTTTCTTTTGCTTGCGTCGAGATTCCTGTTAAGGAAGCGAGAGCGAAAGATACAAGTAGTTTTTTATTCATATCGGCTGGTTTTATAAGTTATTTTTCGATTACAATTTTTTGGGGGGTATCTATGGAAATACTTCTCAGTTCTTGCTTGCCGGAATTTTCTATCCATACTTTTAGTGTACCTGTACATAGTACGTTTAGCACCAAGCGGTTCTCTGTTAAAGAGATAGTTTGGACGGTGGCCGGGGACAGATACTTTTCCTGTATGCCAATGACTGCCCATCCTTTCCGTATGGGGCAGAGATGAAACAGTTTGTCTGTAAATCCGATAAGTTCGAATGTACTGCTGTCTGATAGTTCTTCTGCCTTTTGTGATTCCCAATTATAAAGCAGCACGCGTTCTTCGGGGGTGGCAGACATTTTCTCAAAACTGTTCCGAAGAGAATAATCTTCTTTTTTTATAGTGGCCTGGACTTGCTGATGTCGGGGGGAAGCATTCAGGTTGTAACAGATTAATGTCATTGCTCCGTTGCCTGAGGGAGCTGCTACTCGATATGCTTTTCCACTCCATAATGGATTGGTCAGTATAGATTCCGGCATAGGTACGGCAGGAGCTTCGGGGCGGAACAGTTTGCCTTGTTTGTCAATTAAGGGAAAGATGTTTTCCTTGATAAAGTCCCCGGGGGCGTCCGACAGGTAGACCGGACCTCCGGAAATGGCCTTGGAACGTGCCATCAAAGTGCCGCAAACGGTATCGCAGGAATGAAACATATCATGGTCGGGCCATACGGTTTGTCCTAGTAGCAGGGTATTGGTATAAGACTGGAATAGATGTGATTTTGCCATATCCTCATCATATTTCTTATAGTCTATGCTGACACGGGTGCTGTTGCTGTATGACGTATGGTCGGTATTGATGACGTTCTGTGCCATACAGTTCATTAATCCCATATTTTGCCGGTGGATCTCGGCTTCCAGGCTTCGGTTACAGTCGGTTGCCTGGCGGATACTTTCATGCCCTCCCATGTAGAGTGGCAGCGTAAAAGCTTGGTTATCTACTTTCAGAAAATCGAATCCTTGTTCTTTTAAGGTGCTGATGTAGTAGCGATAGAAGGAACGGATGCGGGTGCTGTCCGTTCCTGGCAGAAGGCTGCCGGCGTGTGGTATAGGGCTTGTCGGACGACTTGTGGAAATCCGTTTTCGGGGGATAATCCCATCCAGTATCCCGAAAGGCTGTACCACAGTCCGATCCATTTGATTTTATTTTCTTTTTTGTATGACATGATTTTTTTCCATCCCGACGGGAAACGTTGTTTATCCGGTATGAAACCGGTCAGTTGCCTGTTCTTGTGGGCGAGATGACCGTCGTCAATCAGTACATACCGGATAGGAATGCCGGATGCCTCTATCGTTTTCATATCGTTTATTACCTTGGATTCGTTTATATCATCATGATAATGTTCCCATGTACACCAACCGAGATAGCGGAAAGCTTCGAAATATTCCTTGGCTGTGCGGCTTTTTAAGTCGGCGGCTTCTGTATTTTTCATCAGCGCTTGATAGGCTTGCCGAATGGTTGAATAAATATCTTTTCCTTGTCGGATGAGTAGAAGAGGGACTTCCGGTTTCAGATAGTCTTTTCCTAAGGTGGATACATATAGGGTGACAGAGCCGTTATCGTTTACTTGCAGCCAGCTTAAACTGTTACGGCCGGCAACAGCTTTGGCAAACAAGTATTCTCCGTTTGTCAGTTCCAGCAGTAATGCATCTCCCAACGTAGATGGGGTTGCATTGGAAGGTATTCCCGGATAGCGGGTGTCGGTTAATTCTTTTAAATCGTTGAACACCAAGGTAGGAGCCGGTTGGTATTGTTGGGCCATTCAAAATCTACCGGACGGGAGTCTCGGCTGAAGAAAATACCTCGGACGTACCCGGGTAACCGTACCGGACAGGCAATAGTCTGGGTTTGTCCGGGTATGGATTTCTTATAGGATATGGGAGAAGAAATGGAAGTTAAATCAATCGTATCTGTCATTGACAAAGCGTTTGTGTTCTTGAATGACTTTCCTTTTTCATATGTGTAATCTGTTTGCCCGAAGGATTTCGGACAAACAAATACATTGCAAATCAGGATACAAATGAATATTGCTTTATATTCTCTCATGATTTTTTATTTGAGGGTTACGTTATAGGCACTGAAATGTCTGATTTCGGGTAAGGCAACGGATTGGGTTACGGTGAGGCGCAAGGCGGTGGTTTCTACCGGTTCGAAGTGTGCAATGCGTTTGTGTCCCACAGACTCGCCGGAGCACACTGTCTGCCATTTTCCGTTGACTTTCGCTTCTATCTTGTATTGGCGTATTCTTTCGCCTTTGGCAATGTCTTCTTGGATGATGCAGTAGTTGACCGGTTGTTTTTCATTCAGATTCAGCGTAAGCCGTTGCCTCCGGCCTTGGGTTTCCGCCAATGGTGTACCAAAGCGCCGGTTTATTTCTTCTCCCCATTCTTTTAAACGCTGTTCGTCACCTGCCGGCAATAGCCCATCGGGATCGGGGGTCAGCCCGATGATTAACGTAGCGTTGCGGCCCACTGATTTTTCGTACATATCCATCAACGTTGTCAATGGATAGATATTATTCTCGTCATCGGGTTCCCAAAACCATTCGTGGCGGCCGTTGGCACCACGCAGGGGGCTGTCTGCCATAGCTGGTACCCAGTATTTGCCTTCGGGATCACCTTGTTTTAATAAGGCTATTTGGTCTTTTTGGCTTTCAATACGTTTATGATGTGAACAGGGGGCCGGAAAAGTGGACCAGCAGGGGTATCCCACTGTGCCGGTTTCTGAACCTCCCCAGCGGAAATCAGCACGGTCTATGTTGTGGTAGAACAGGCAGTTGTTGGTATTTATTGACGATGGTTCCACATCAGGACCGTCACCTCGTGGGTCATCGGCTCCGCCATCAAACCAAATCATATATAAATCTCCATAGCGGGTACAAAGTTCTTCCACCATTTTCTCGCAGAAGCTTTATACCACGCCTGTCGGTTGGCGGCAAATTCTCCGTCACCGGCTACCTTGAAATTATGGATACCTAGAAGTGAATTCCACCGGATGCCTACATAGATGCCCGGCTGGATACCATACTTACGGCAGGAGTTGACAAAGTCGCGGACAATGTCTCCTTTGCCATCACGCCATTTTACAGCTTTCAGGCAGTATGGGTTTACGTCACTTTGCCACAATCCGAAGCCGGTTTCATGCGTGGCTGTGAGTACGGCGAATTTGCAGCCTGCGGCTTTGGCTGCCTGATCCATTGGTCAGTATCCAGTTGGGTAGGATTAAATATATTATAATCTTCAATGGGGCTGATACGGTTATTGCCTTGTCCGTAGCGGATGCCGTCGAATACGTGGAGGTCATAATGAAATACGGCTCCCATTTCCGCTTCGTGCCATTTCAATTGATGCGGTTTGTATAATGACTTCCGGTTGTGCAACACTCAGTACACAGTTCATAAGGAAGAGAAGGGATGTATATAGTATCTTCATAGGTTATAAATAATTAAAAAAATGGATCTTCTGTTTTTTGCAGCCATGTTTTTAATTGGCTTTTCAATCGGTTTACCAGTTGGGATGCTGCATAGCTATATTATTCATTTGGTAAGGGTCTGATCTCCTGTCGAATAGAATAATCTTATCTACCTTACCATCGGTTGCATGGATAGTAAACGTATGTGTAGCGGTGCGTAATCCCCGGTAGCCTGTTGCCGGATTGGATGACTGTATGTAATAATAGGGTTGGACAATGCGGTTGTTTTCTTTTCCGTAGAGGAGAACGGAAGCAAGGTTGAATGTTTGTACTTCTTCCGGTATTTGTTGCTGAAAGCCCATGATGGAAAGCAGGGTCGGATACAAGTCGGCAAAAGCTATCATGGTTGTTCGGTCGGTTTTCGGCTTTATTTTTTCCGGCCATGAGATAAGGACTGGAATTCGCATGGATTCCTCATAAAAGATATCTTTTCCGGCTTGTTCATGAGCCCCCATGCAGATGCCGTGGTCAGAAGTGAATACTACAATAGTATTTTTAAATAAACCCAAACGTTTCAATTCGTTGATTATCCGACCTATATTTTCATCGACTCCGGTCATGCAGGCATAGTAATTGCGGATATTGTTTCGGAAATAGTCACCCATTTCAGTGCCTTTGGCGGGAATGTCGGGACGGTTGGCACATAATGCCTCTACATTCAGGTTTTTATACATCTCCTTGTATCGGTCGGGTACCAACTCGTAACCGGTGTGTGGAGGGTTCATGGATACGACTAAGGCAAATGGCTGCGTTTTATCTATATGTCCGTTGAGGTACTCAATCGCTTTGTCGGCTTCATACTCCGGTCCCCATTGATTGACATAATAAAAACTGTCCCGGGGAGCGTCAGTGTCCCAGTACATGGGTTTTAAATGGTAGTCGTAAGTACCATAAGCGGTCCAATAGTCAAAACCGTGCCGGCGTTCTTTTGGACACCATTCGTTCCAAGCAACTGTACCATGGTTGTTGTAAGTATCTATGTATGGTTCATGAGGAGCATCCAGATGCCATTTGCCGATATATCCTGTTTGGTATCCATTGGCTTTAAGTATATCACTCCAGCAGCGTGCATCTTGTGGAAGTTCTACTCCATAAGGAGCGTTGGCAGAATTGCAATTGCCTGTTACTTTGTTCTTATGCGGATACATGCCTGTCATCAACATGCCTCGTGCCGGTGAAGATACGGGATAGCTGCTGACAGCATTGGTGAAATTCACACCTTCACGGGCCAGTTGGTCCAGGCAAGGTGTTTTGACAGGTTCTTTTCCGAGACAACCTAAAGCATCTCCTCTCCACTGATCTGCCATGATGAAGACCAGGTTAGGTTTTTCTTGAGCTTGTAAATAGATAGAAGTCAAGAACGGAAAGATGAAAAATGTTTTTTTATATAAAAATTTCATATTAATTCGGTATGATATTGGTAAAGGGTGTGTTCAAAGGTACAATAAGAATACATTGTAACGAATTAAACTACACCCTTTTTGAGTTATTTTATCTAAACCTATTGCAGAGCATATTGATTGGCACCGACAGGCCAGCCTGGATTTTGATAAACAACGGAAGTGGAAATATCGCCTCCTTTCTCAGGGGTTGAAAGACGGAATACGTCATAAGAGATAGGGGTCAGGTAATTCGCTTCTTCAAAGTTGTAGCCATTGTTGGTAATGATCAGTTCGTTGGCAAAATGCGGACGTAAATATTTAGAATTACTAACCACTAAGCCGGCAGCCAATTGTTTCACATAGTAAGGCTCTTTTTGATACTCTTGCCAATTGAATCCTTCTGTTTGATAGTTTTTCATTTTATCTAGTGAACGCCAGCGTAAAAGATCATCTTTACGCATGCCTTCTGCTATAAATTCGCAACGTCGTTCACGGCGGATATTATATAAAGTTTTGTCTATCATCTGACTTCCGGACCAAACAGCCAGATCGTTTTCTTTACTTAGATCTGTTGCATCGATAGTTTTTTGGAAGTTTTCTGATACGCCGGCACGCTTTCTCAAAGCTCTCCAGTATTTTTTGCTATAATCATCTAGATTTTTGTTTTTCATATAGTCAGCTTCCATATAGTTGAGATATGCTTCGCTGGCGCGGAATATCATATAAGCCAAAGGTGAATTATCCGCTGGAGCTACATTGCTGTCTCTCCATCCTTTACGAACTAAATATCCTGTAGCTGTTCTGCTTAAGTTTTGATAAGCTTGTAGTAGATTTGCATAGACCATTCTTCCGTCTTGGTCCATATTACCACCTCTCCAAACCATATCACCCGGTTTGAATGTTGATTCTACAAGGCGTAAATCACGATTCTCCATTACATCGGGGATACTCTTGTCGCCTTTGTATTCTGTATTTTCTGGTGCATAAATAGGCAGGCCATTGGTAGTTAGGAAAGTTTCAACCATGGATCGTGTATAACCTCCACCTTGTCCCACACAGCCTTCACCGTTTTCATTGTATATGCTATGATAATTGCCTTCTACTAAGCTATTCACTTTGGCATCCGCACTATACATACGCCATAATAATACCTCTTTGTTGGAAGAAAGATCATATTGATTGAACATATTCATATAATCTTCTATTTTATCAGAGATTTGTATTGCTTCTGCCACTTCTTTGGCAGATGCCATCGCTTCAGTCAGGAAGAAATCTATTTCAGTATTAAGGTTGCCATTGAAAGTACCGCCCGGCCAGCCCGGACCACCTGGTACTCGTGCGGTTCCTTGATGGTAGGTTTCCCAACTTGCTTCATACAGGGCTACACGTGATTTAAATAGATAGGCACACTCTCTGTTCAGACGGTGATTGGTCAGATTATTACTGCGCGGTAATAATCGGGCAATGGCTTCGTTCAGGTCTTCTAGAATAAATCGGGCCACTTCATTACGTGGCTTACGTTTGTTTGCTTCCACATTGGCGGCATAATCATCTGCGCTAAGTTCTGATTTGATAATGGGAAAATCTCCGAATTTCCTCAAATATTCGAAATAGATGTAAGCTCTGAAGAAGTAAATCTCACCGATATATTGCTGAGTTTCGCGGGTATCTTCCAGTTCCCCTTTTTGGATATTTTCCAAAGCGTAATATAACAATCGGTTACAGTCGCGCAAATGTCCTTGCCGATTATAACTTCCTGTGGCGGCAACTTTGATACGTTGCGGTAGAAAGAAATCTACAGGATCTGTTCCTGCTTGGTTATCACTGGTTTGATCGTTGGTAAAAAGATTGGTGTCTTTGAAATCGGGCAATAGTTCGTATTTCTTGTTACAATAAGCCTGCAATTGGCTTGGTTCTGTGAAAAAACCTTCATTCACATTGTCTGTCAATGGTTCTCTATCTAGAAAATCGTTACATGAGCTTATAGCGAATGAAGTTGCTATTATAGGGAGTATGATGTATTTTAATTTCATGATTATGATTTATTTAAAGTTTATAATGTAATATTAATTCCACATGATAGAGTATAGCTTAACGGATAACTCATACCGTTTTGGTAAATTAGTTCTGGATCAAAATTTTTACTCATCTTGGTACCAGTCCATAAATTATCTCCGGAGAAGAATAGTCGTACTTTCTCCAGGTTAGCTTTTTGTATCCATGCTTTAGGCAACGTGTAACCTATTTGTATGTTTTTCAAGCGGATGTAAGCTGCATTCTGCAAGTAACGACTTTGTACCTGCTGGTTTTGTTTACTTCCAATAATGGGGCGCGGATAATAAGCATTGAGATTTGCTCCCATTTCATCTCCTTCAGGACGGAAGTAATCCATGTGTTCTTCGTATCCGGTGGAATCCCATTGCCCCCCGTTGATACCCCAGAAAATCATACCTTTAGAATAAGCGGTTCTGTCGTCGCCTCCTACCCAAACGTCACGTTTGGCTACGCCCTGGAACATTAGATTGATATCAAATCCTTTATAGTCAGCTCCTAATGAGAAGCCAAAACGAAAGCGGGGTGTGTAATTTCCAATAATGGTTAAATCTTTCGGATCAGTGGCAGACGTACCTTTTTCTATGGCAGGATTGTCATCCAGGTTAGCGTACATGATATCACCGGCTTTCCAAATATTGTTTCCTACATTGGGTAATTTGCTTTGGTCATGTTGGGCTATCCATGATTGCATTTCTTCATCGGTTTTTGCTATGCCTACTGTTTTGAATCCCCATATTTCGCCTAATTTTTTCCCTTTCCAATAATTTTCAATGGTGTTTCCGTCTCCATCTTTGGTGTAAAATGTTTTATCAGGATTGGGATATTCTGTTACTTCTGTTTGAGCATCAGATAGATTGAAAGAAGCATGATACCCTACTTTACCAATTCTGTCCTGCCAAGTTAGTTGTAATTCCCAGCCTTTGGTTCGTAAAGAGGTATTATTCATTTTGGGAGCTGATGCTCCTACTAATGGAGTTATTTCTTCGGCAGGTCCTACCATGTCTTTGGTATCACGAATGTAGTATTCAACGTATCCGTTCAGACGATTGTTAAATGCACCAAAGTCAAGTCCTGCATTATAGCTGGTGACACGTTCCCATGTGAGCAAGGAACTGACGAGACCGGGGGAAGATGCTATATTGGACTTGTTGGCTAAGTCAAGCAGCCAGCGTCCGCCGGCATCTACGCTACCTACAGTTATATTTTGAATAGAATAAGTAGGATAATAATTATCTGTATTCTGATTGCCTAGGCTACCGTAAGAAAAACGTAGTTTTAACAGGTTGACATATGCTTCTGCCGGACTCCAGAATGCTTCGCGGGCGATGTTCCAACCTATAGAAACAGAGGGAAATGTGCCCCATCGTTGGTTACCGCGGAAGCGTGAAGTTCCATCGCGACGAATGTTTCCTTCTAATAGGTATCGTCCTTCGTAGTCATAATTTAAACGGGCAAAATATCCCATTGTAGCCCATTCTTTTGAGGAGCCTTTCAAATCACTTGTACCAGTGGCCGTATTGATACTGGGGACATTTTCGTTGATGACATCATAGCGTTTGCCGATTAATTCGTTGATGTAATAATATTCGGTATTCATACCTGCTGTAACTTTGAAATTGTGCTTGTTCCAGGAATATTCATAATCTGCATATAGTGAAGTTGTCATCATGGAAGTTTGCTGTGTTTGACTTTGCACAAATGTCTTTCCTGCTGCTAAATCGGGGTCTCCTCCTAACCATGCTTCTTCCACGGGTTGGTTGTCACGGGTATAGAGATAGACTTTATTTACATTATATTGGTGGCGGTAGCTTTCTGTCCGTAGAGTCGCCTGTCCGTGAATACCTAATCCTTTTAATGGAGTCAGATGGAACCTCCGGAAGTGAAGTAGGTGTCTTACTGCTGTTTGAACGCCCTCCAGAAGTTAATTGCATTAATTTAGGATTACGTGTATAGTGTCCGTTGTTGTCATAGAGAGGCATCATGGGATATAATTTGGTCGTTTCTGCAAAGAAACGGTCGCCATAGAGTTTCACAAAAGTTGGCATTTCTATATCTGAACGTATAAAACGAGCGTTAAAATCTAACTTAGCCATTTGGTGACTTGTCCTGTTACCTTTCCACTGATGTTATAACGTTTCTTGCTTTCGTCAGAGTAATTCATCTGTCCGTCTTGAGAAAGGAAAGCTCCCGATAGATAGTATTTAACTTTCTCACCTCCTCCGGAGATACTTAGATTATGTTCTTGTCCGAAAGATGTTTTGTCAATGAAGTTTCTTGGCCAGTTTTGATTATCATTGGAAGCGACGTTGAAAGGGAAAAAATTGTTTCCTTGTGAACCATTGGGGTCTGAGGTGTATGGTATTCACCCGCCATGTATTTCTGAATGCGGTCTATCGTATCATCAGTGAAAATAAAAGTGGTGCCGCTTCCTGAATTTTTTTGTGCTGCATTGAAATACTTGGCAAAGCGGTAGGAGTCGAGCATGTCAGGAATGTTGGTGGGGCGTGACCATCTGAAATTGTTTGAATACTGAATGGTGGCTTTTCCTGCTTCTCCTGATTTGGTTGTAACCAAGATTACGCCAAATGGAGCGCGTGAACCGTAAATGGCAGATGCGGCAGCATCTTTTAACACGGAAATGTTAGCGATATCCTGCGGATTTAACGAGTTTATGTCTCCTTCGGCTCCATCAATTAAAACTAAAGGTGAGGCACTGGATCCGGTATTCAAATTTCCTGTTCCACGAATATTCATGGTGGGATTATAGTCTAATCGTCCACCTTTGTCATTCATGTCAATGTTCAATCCTGGCATCACTCCTTGAAGAGCTTGTGAAACTGAAGTGACAGGACGTGATTCCAGTGTTTTTTTATCCACGGTAGCAACTGCTCCTGTTAAGTTCACTTTCTTTTGCGTACCAAAGCCTACTACCACAACTTCGTCCAGCGTTTGCGTATCTTCCGCTAAAGAGATTTGATAAAAAGTTTGGTTGCCATTGATTGTAAATTCTTGGGGGGTATACCCGATAAAGGAAACAATTAGCACACTGCTTTTTGAGGCTTGGATTGTGAATTTTCCATCAAGGTCTGTCACCGTTCCATTGGTTGTCCCTTTGACAATGACACTGGCACCGATAATAGGCTCTTTGAGCTTTTTATCCGTGACTACACCGGTGATGCTGAATTGCTGGGCGTACAGGAATGTACAGTTGCAAAGCAATATCAAAAATAGAATTGAGATTTTTTTCATGCTTCTCTGTTTTTTAATTAGACATTAGGTTAATACATTGCAAATGTATGTTAATCAGTGACGTGGCTTAATACACGTTTATTTCATTCAGCATGCATGTTTAATGCATCTCTATATTTTTTGGTGAATCTTTGTTGTTATCTCTTTTTTATTTTATTCCTTTGCTACAGGTAATGAATTAAATATGAACCTTAAAATCTTATCACTGGTTATAATTGGAGTATGTATATTGCTGCCGGATGTGTGCTATGCTTTTTTAAGCAAAGATGTGCATCTGCTCAATATGCAAAACGGATTGGCCGACAATACCGTATCTGCTGTTTATAAGGATAAAGAAGGCTTCATTTGGTTTGGAACCCGAAACGGGTTGAGCCGTTATGACGGTAGGCGGATTACAAATTTGAAAGGAGTAGGAGTTATCCTAGTATTTCAAACTTAAAGGAGGTTTTTGACGGGGTGCTGGCATTTGTGGATAATGGTGTCTTTTCTGCATTTGATTTGAAAAAAGAACGGTTTTTGTCTGTGGTTTCTTCTTCGGGACAGGGTATTCCATCTCGAGGGATGTTGCAGAGGAATGATTCGTTGGTTTGGGTGATTTCCGGGAGTGAGCTGCATTTAATGAAGCGGTGCGCATCAAAAGAGGGTGAGCTTCGGCTCCGGGTTCAAGAAAAATATACAGGCTGGAATAACCAGGATAATCTTTTGGTTGCCATCACTTATTCTTCGGATAAAAAAAGTATCTGTCTGATTGATGAAAAAGGTAGAATTATCTTGCTGGATGCGACAAACCTGAATTCCTTTCGGGTGATTGACCTGGGGCGTACCGGTAGTCTGTCTGTAAATTCTGTTTTGTATGATGATGGTCGGATATGGATTTCTACAATTGCTCATGGGGTTATTTATTACAATGAACGAACCGGGAAAATCAAGCAGTTGACTTATCATGTGGCTCCGGTATCCGACAGACTTTCTCATACAGATGTTTTCGGTGTTATCAGATTAAATGAGAATAAATATCTGGCCGTAACGTGGAATGGATATACGGTGATGACAATAGATAAAAATAATCAGGACGAGATATTGACAGAAGTTTATAGTAACACTTCTTCTTTGATGTACCGCAATCTTGAAACGAGGATGATTGCGGCTTATTACGATTCACATGGTATTCTGTGGATTGGTACGGATGGTGGAGGAGTTATCTGGTCGGATTTGCGTATGCAGTTTTATAATTGTTTTTATCAGGACAGGCATAATGAGATTTGTTCTATTGTAGCGGATGACGATCATTATCTTTGGTTGGCAACATACCATAAAGGAATTATGCGGAGCCGGACAGCGTTTGGTACTTCGGAAAAAATAGACTTCTTTCAAGTAGGAGATCAAGATGTGAAAAAACAACAGACTGTGTTGTGCAGTCTGAAAGATGAGAAAGGGAATTTATGGTTTGGGAATTCAGATGGTTCATTGACCTGTTATTATAAAAAAGAACGCTCATTCAAGATATTGCGATTGATCACGGAAGATGGTGACCTTAACAAATCATCTGTCTGGGCCTTATTTCTTGATAGCAAAGGTCGTTTTTGGATTGGTACACATAAAGGACTTTGGTTATTCGACCGTGAAACGAACAGGGGTAAGAAGATACATTTCAAAGTATCCGGATTACAGAACTTGTCTCCTCTTTATATTCGTGCTATGGCTGAAACCGACGATCATAGCTTTGGCTGGGCACTGCGAATTATGGTATATGTAAAGTGATAAATGAAAAAGAACTGCAGACCGGCTATGAAAAGAAGTATGGTATGGCTGAGAATTCCGTTCGTTCATTATTAGCTTCGTCCGATGGTAATTTGTATGTCGGATACATGGCCGGTCTGGCAGTTTTCTCTCCCGGACAGGATGCGATAACTCATGTATATACTACCCGGGATGGATTGTGCAGTAACTTTATTGGTTGCATGACTGAGGATGCGGACGGGCAAATCTGGTTGGGCTCTAATTCAGGTATTTCCCGTTATAGCCGTCATCAGCATTTGTTTTATAATTATTACATTGCGGGCAGTAACCGTTCTGTCCTGCATTGGGAGGATGTCCTGTTTTGGGGAAATAATAAAAATCTTACTTATTTTAACCCCGATGACATTAAAGCGTTTACCACTTCCGAATCTGTCGTGATTACCGGATTGGAGGTAAATAATAAACCTGTAGAGATAGGAAGAGAGGTCAATGGGCAGACCATTCTTTCACAAAGTATTTTCTATACGCCTTTTGTCCGGTTGAATCATGCGAATCGTGACTTTGCGCTGACGTTCAATAACCTTTCTTATTCTGAAAGCCAGCAGAAGTATAGTTACAGGCTTCGTCCTTATCAGCCTGATTGGCTTGTGGCCAACGGAGGGGAAAAAGTTTCGTATGCTAACCTTCCTGCCGGGGAATATGTTTTTGAGGTGAAAAATATTTATCCGGATGAAAGAGACAGTAAAATAACCTCGTTGAGAGTAGAGATTTTGCCTCATTGGAGTGAAACTTTCTTTTTCCGCTTCTGTATGATGGTGCTGGGAGGATAATAGTTTATATGGTTATGCAGCGTATTAAATTACGGCAAAAGAGGTTGGAGCATGAGTTGCGCTTGGAACATGAGATATTTGCTGCTACTGTAGAGCGTGACAAGGAGAAGCAGATTCGGATGGAACGCGAGAATTTCTTTACGAATGCAGCTCACGAGTTGCGTACACCTTTAACTTTAATCTTATCTCCCTGCAGGAATTGTTAGGAACCGTCCGCCCTTCAGACACCGTCTATACTAAACTGGCTGCCATGTATCGCAATGGAACCTCTTTGCAGACATTGGTCGATCATTTGCTTTATGTGCAGAAGATTGAAGCAGGTATGATTAAACTCCGGATTTCGAAAGTCGATATAGTGGTATTGGCAAAGCAGATAACCGATCCTTTTCATGAACTGGCAGAAACAGAAGGATTAACTTTACGGTTGAATCGCTGAATGAGCCACTTTTGCTATGGATAGACGTGGAAAAAATAAGTTCGGCTATCCGTAATTTATTATCTAATGCGTTTAAGTATACATCTCCGAATGGAAGGTGATTTTTAAGATGAACCGTATCGAGATAGATGGATATTCATTTTGCAGTATAATCATATCGGATACAGGTAAAGGAATACCGGAAGAGTTACGGGGGAGGATTTTTGAATCATTTATTACCGGAGAAAATACACCTTTGTTTTCTAATAAGGTAGGTATAGGCTTGCGTATTGTTAAAAATACGATGGATCTTCATCATGGCACGGTGAATTTGGACAGTACTCTTGGAAAGGGTAGCACTTTCACATTATTGATTCCTGAGGGAAATGCACATTTTGCAGAGGACCGGTATGAGATTGTTGGTGCTCCGGAGATGGAGGAATATGCTCTTCCGTTACCGGTAATGCAGGCGGAAGGGCAGGAAGACAAGCCTTCGAATAAAAAAACATCTCTTCTTGTTATTGAGGACAATGAGGAAATCCGGCATTATGTCTGTTCTTTATTCTGTAAAGATTATGCCGTATATGAGGCGGCAAACGGTGAAGAGGGGGGTGATGTGGCAATGAGTAAAATTCCGGATTTGATTATTTCTGATATAATGATGCCTGTAAAAGATGGGTTTACCTGTTGCCGGGAATTGCGTGAGCAGCCTCGGACAGCACATATCCCTATTTTGATGCTGACGGCAAAGGCTGAGGATGCGGATGTGTTGCAGGCTTCAAAAATAGGTGTGGATGATTATATGATGAAACCCTTCAATCCGGAGGTATTGAAGGCAAAAGTCCGGAACCTGATACTCCAGCGGGAACGCCTGAAGAGGATATATACAAAGACGTTGATGTTGAAGCAGCAGGAAAGTGAACCGGAAGCGGATGGGAATAATGCTCCGGATGATTTTATACAGCAAATTATTCATGTCATAGAAGCTAATCTGGCGAATGAGAACTTTAATGTAAAAATGTTGGCGGAGCAATTGAATATGAGTCAGCCTACCCTTTATAGAAAAATAAAGCAACGTAGCGAACTGGCTGCTATTGATATGATTCGGAGTGTACGGATGAGCAAGGCTGCCTCCCTTATTATGGAGAACAGGTATTCCATTCAGGAAATAGCCGAAATGGTAGGATATAGTGATACACGTACGCTCCGAAAGCATTTTACCGAGCAATTCGGAGTGTCTCCATCCAAGTATATGGAAAAGGATTGAATCTGCTTCTTATCCGAAGCAGATTCCCATCCGTTTGCCTTGTACAATCAGGTCATGGTTCTCATTGACAAGTTTTAATTTACCAGCCACTTCATTCAGAGGGATGGAGCCAATTTCCGCACCTTGCAGAGAGACCATTCGTCCGAATTGTCCGGAAGCAATCAGTTCTGTGGCATGTCCACCCATACGAGTGGCCAGATTACGGTCGTAGGGAGTAGGAGAGCCGCCACGCTGGATATATCCCAGTACAGTTTCACGGGTCTCGAATCCGGTTTCATATTCTATTTCTTGGGCTATATATTCGGCGGCTTTTTTGCCGTCCATGGTTTTGATGCCTTCTGCGACAACAACAATGGAATAGGGCTTCCCTTTTTTCAAGCGTTCAATGATGGTATTGCCTATATTATGAATATCATAAGACAGTTCCGGAATAAGAATCACGTCACCGCCTCCCGCCATTCCGGAATAAAGTGCAATCCAGCCAGCTTTATGTCCCATCACTTCAATAACCATGACACGTTGGTGTGAACTGGCTGTAGAATGCAGCCGGTCAATGGCATCGGTAGCAATGGTTACGGCAGAATCGAATCCGAATGAAACGTCTGTTCCCCAAACATCGTTATCTATTGTTTTAGGTACGGAAACAACGTTCACACCTGCTTGGGCCAGTTTGGCTGCGGTCTTTTGGGTTCCGTTTCCGCCGATACATACGATACAGTCCAGACCTAGATCATGGATATTCTTTAACATCAAAGCCGGTTTGTCCTCCGAGGCTGCCGACAGGCGTTTCTTGAATGGCTTTCTCTGGAAGTGCCTAGTATTGTCCCTCCCAGATTTAACAAGCCCGATAATGATTTTTCTGTCAATGGTTCTACGTCATTGTCCAGCAATCCCCGGAATCCGCTATGAATTCCATAAACTTCCATACCGTAATGATTTATCGCTGTTTTGCAAACTCCTCTAATTGTGGCGTTTATTCCTGGACAGTCTCCTCCTGATGTCAATATTCCTATCTTCATAGCCTTTGATGTTAAGTTGTAAGCGACCGTAAAGATAACAAAAAATAAAAGTAATGTAGAAAACTATAAAAAAAATAATGTTATCAGCCATTATAATATAGAAATAAGCTATTTTTGCAAGATATAACGAATCGTATACTAAGACAAATGAATTCTACCAGATTAATTAGTACGCTATTCAAGCCCAGACAAAAAGCGACAGCCTTGTATGCAACTCAGGCTGAGGCGCTCCAACATAAAGTGTTTTGCCGGCTGATGAAGGATGCGGCCCATACGGAGTGGGGATTGAAATATGGCTATAAAGACATAAAGAGATATCAAAGACTTCAACGTGTACCTATACAGACTTACGAAGAAATCAAGCCATACGTGGAACGGATGCGTCATGGAGAGAAAGATGTCCTGTGGCGTGGAGAAGTGCAGTGGTTTGCCAAATCTTCAGGAACAACTAATGACAAAAGTAAGTTTATTCCTGTCAGCAGGGAGGGACTTCATGATATTCATTATGCGGGTGGTATGGATGCAGTGGCGCTGTATCTCCAACAAAATCCTGAGAGTCGTTTTTTCTCTGGAAAAGGTCTGATTCTTGGAGGAAGCCATGCACCAAACTATAATGTGAAACGAAGTCTTGTAGGAGACCTTTCTGCCATATTGATTGAAAATGTGAATCCGTTGGTCAATCTGATTCGGGTGCCCGATAAAAAGATTGCGTTGCTGAGTGATTTCGAGGAAAAAGTAGAAAGGATTACTCGTGCCACAATGAATCAGAATGTGACCAATCTTTCAGGAGTGCCGTCATGGATGATGGCTGTACTGAAACATATTCTGGAAGTGAAGGGAACGGATAATTTGGCGGAAGTATGGCCTGATTTGGAAGTTTTTTTTTCATGGAGGGGTTGCTTTTACTCCTTATCGCGAACAATATAAACAGCTTATTCGTAGCGACAAGATGCATTATATGGAAACATACAATGCCAGTGAAGGTTTTTTCGGATTACAAAATGATTTCAGTGATCCTTCCATGTTACTGATGATTGACTATGGGGTATTTTATGAATTTATTCCGATGGAAGATGTCGGTACTGAAAATCCTCATATTGTTCCGTTAACAGATGTGGAGTTGAATAAAAATTATGCGATGGTCATCAGTACTTCCTGCGGATTGTGGCGTTATATGATTGGTGATACCGTGAAGTTCACCAACAAACACCCCTATAAATTTGTTATAACAGGGCGTACCAAGCACTTTATTAATGCATTTGGTGAGGAGTTGATGGTGGATAATGCGGAACAAGGGTTGGCAAAAGCCTGCGAGGCGACCGGTGCACAGATTATTGATTATTCTGCTGCTCCTGTTTTCATGGATGCACATGCTAAGTGCCGTCATCAGTGGCTGATAGAATTTGCCGTTATGCCGGATTCTTTAGAGAATTTTAGTCGGGTTCTTGACACTTCTTTACAACAAATTAACTCCGATTACGAAGCTAAACGCCATAAAAACATTACCTTGCAGCCGTTGGAAATAATCGTGGCGAGACCTAATCTGTTCCACGATTGGCTGAAAGAAAAAGGCAAATTAGGCGGACAGCACAAAGTGCCGAGATTGAGCAATACGCGTGATTATATAGAAGAAATGCTAAGCTTGAACCAATAAGAACATGAATTGGAAAAAACATAAATTACCTGCTTTGTTGATGCTGATGATCGTGGTGTATTCCTGCGCAAGCATGGGAACACCGGATGGAGGTCCGTATGATGAGGAGCCGCCCAAGTTTATCAGAAGCTCTCCCAAGCCGTATGCAACAAACAATAAGAATAAGAAGATTGCCATTGAATTTGATGAGTTCATCAAATTAGAGAAAACATCGGAGAAGGTGGTAGTGTCTCCTCCTCAATTGGAACAACCTGATATTAAGGCAAGCGGCAGAAGAGTATTGGTTAACCTCATGGACTCATTGAAACCCAATACCACTTATACCATTGATTTTTCGGATGCCATTGTGGATAACAATGAGGGTAATCCGCTAGGTAATTATGCTTTTTCTTTTTCTACGGGAGAAGCCATTGATACACTGGAAGTTTCCGGAAATGTATTGGCTGCTGCTGATTTGGAACCTGTCAAAGGTATGATGGTGGGATTGCATGCAGATCTGAGCGATAGCGCTTTTGTCAAGAAACCGTTTGACCGTGTATCCCGTACTGATAGCCGAGGGCGTTTTACCATCCGCGGTATCGCACCTGGTAAATATCATATCTTTGGTTTGATGGATGGTAACCAGAATTATTTGTATGACTCCAAGACCGAGATGATTGCTTTTTGTGATTCTATTATTATTCCTTCCATGGAGGCTGCTGTGCGTCAGGATACGTTGTGGAAGGATACAGCGACTATCGATACGATTAAAACAGTGGGGTATACCCGTTTTCTGCCGGATAATATTGTTCTAAGAGCATTTAAGGGAATAAATAACCGCCAGTATCTGTCCAAGAGCGAGCGTGATAAAGAGAATCATTTTATATTATCTTTCAGTGCGCCGGCCGATACGTTGCCTGTTTTGAAAGGATTGAACTTTGATGAGAAGGATGCGTTTATTATAGAAACGACTCCACGAAACGACTCAATTTGTTATTGGATCAAGGATTCGTTGGTTTATCAGATGGATACGCTGGAGGTTCAGTTGGATTATTTATATACGGATACACTAAACCGGTTGGTTCCCAAAACCGATACCATTTATCTGGCTAATAAACTGACAAGAGAGCAACGGGAAAAATTGCAGAAAAAAGCGAATGAGGAAAAGGAGAAGGAACGTAAAAAAAGGGAGAAAAAAGGAGATACCATCAGGGTGGAACCAACTAAATTCCTGACTATGAACGTCGATGCTCCGTCAGCATTCGATATATACAGGAATATCTATCTATCTTTTGAAGAACCTGTGGCAAGCATAGACACGGCGGCCATTCATATGGAAGTAAAGGTGGATAGTGTGTGGCAACCGGCTCCTTTCTTCTTTATGGCTGACTCGTTGATGCCACGTCAATATCAGATATTGGCAGATTGGCAACCGGAGCAGGAATATCAGTTGACTATTGATTCTTTGGCGTTTATTGGTATTTATGGGCTGCATACGGACAAAGTCCAGCAAACGGTGAAAGTGAAGAAAATGGACGAGTACGGAACTATCTTGTTGAATATAAAAGGAACTGCTCCCCATGCTGTTGCCGAGTTGTTGGATGCGAATGGAAATGTATTGCGCCAACAACCGGTAACGGAGGAAGGAACGGCGGACTTCTATTTCTTGAATCCGAGTACGAAATATTATATACGTTTGTTTAACGACCATAATAATAACGGAGTTTGGGATACGGGAGATTATGATAAGAAGATTCAGCCTGAAGAGGTTTTCTATTTCCCGAAAGTTTGGGAAATGAAAGCTAACTTTGAATTTGAAGAGAATTGGGATGTGAATGCTATTCCTATAGACAAGCAAAAGCTGGATGAAATAAAGAAACAAAACCGGAAGAGACCAAAAAGGTGCAAGATAGAAATAAAGAAAGAGCTAGAAAACTAGGCCGATGAAAAAAACTATTCTCATATTATTGTGCGGCTGGTTTGCCATTATGGCAACCAGGGCGCAATGTGCGGCACAAAACGAAGCTATCCAGGCAGGTGAAGAATTAGTGTACGATTTAAAGTTTAACTGGAAATTCATTTGGGTTGCTGCCGGACAGGCAAAAATGGACATGCAGGCTATTACTTATCAGGGGAAACCTTGTTTTCGTAGTAACTTGATTTCTGTCAGTAACAGACAAGTTGATTTCTTTTTTAAGATGCGTGATACATTGACTTGTATTACCAGCAGTCGTCTGGAACCTGTTTATTTTCGTAAAGGAGCCGAAGAGGGCGACCGCTATACGGTGGACGAAGTATGGTTCAGTTATAAAAACGGGAAATGTATTGCCGATCAGCGTCGTATGAGGAGGGAACGGGATACGGTGAAATCGAAAGACCAAAGTGATGAGTGTATTTTTGATATGCTGAGCATATTGATGAGGGCACGTTCATTTGATGTAAGTGACTATAAAGTCGGCGATAAAATATTGTTTGATATGGCTACAGGTACTAAAGTAGAGCAGCAAACATTGATTTATCGTGGCCGGAAGAATTTTAAGGCGGAGAATGGTGTGAAATACCGTTGTTTGGTCTTTTCCTTGGTAGAGTATAAAAAAAGGAAAAAGAAAAAAAGTAGCGGAACCGACTGAAGAACTGAAAGAAACAGGAAGCGCTAATCTTGAGAATAGCAGGGACAGCCACCGGATCAAATTACTTACTATTGTAGGAGAGATTGAAGGCCATGAAGCAGTATCGGGAAACACCAAGGCAACCAAATACGAGCACTTACTTCCTTTGCTTGCGGAAGTCGAAGACAGTAATGAGATCGACGGATTACTGATTCTTCTGAATACACTTGGCGGCGATGTGGAAGCAGGACTCTCCATTGACAGAAATGATCGCCTCACTCAGTTAAACCGTCTGTGTCACTGGTTCTTGGAGGAAGTCATTCCATCGGAGGCCCGCTTGCCGTATCTGCGGACTATTCCTTTATTGTGCCAAGCGGGACAATGGTCATTCATCCGGTGCGCTCGAACGGGATGTTTATCGGTGTGCAGCAAAGCCTGGATAATATGCTGAGAACACAGGACAGGATCACCAGATTCCTGGCAGATCACTCGTCTATGACACAGGAGCGGATCGAGACCCTGATGTTAAATCCGACAGAACTGGTAAAAGATGTCGGGACATTGCTGGAAGGAAAAGATGCGGTACACGAAGGACTCATCAATGAAGTCGGCGGATTAAAAGACGCATTGAATAAATTGCACGAAATGATCAATGAAAGAAATAAAAAAAGAACGAAAATGTGTAATGACATCAAAACCCCTAAATGCTATAATTATAATTAGTATTGCCATCATAAGGGGGAGTTGTAATGGCAGCAAAGTCTACCAAAAGTAAAACAACTGGAAAAAAGACGAATACGACAGCAAAAAAGCCGTCTTCGAATAAAAAAACAACAAGAAAAACAACGAAAAAAACAACCGGAAAAAGAAAAACTGCCGGCCGGAAATCAACCGGAAACGGTAATAGTTTTCTGATAGATGAGATTCTGATCTGGACAACTCTTGCAGTCAGCATTATTCTTCTGATCAGTAATTTTGGCATTGCAGGATTCTTAGGAGATGCGATATCTGGATTTTTATGGAATGTCTTTGGCGTTGCAGCGTATGTGATCCCTTTTATCCTGTTCGGACTTGTATCATTTCTGATATCGAATAAAGACAACCGCAGTGCATATGTCAAGAGTCTGATCGGCGTGATCCTTCTGATCCTTGCAGAAGTATTGTTACACCTTATCGATGACATGGGCGGCAAGATCGGAAAATCTGTAGCATCTGTTCTGATACCTGCAATCGGTGTGGCAGGAACTTATGTTATTACAATCATCTTTATGATCATTTGTCTCGTCATTATCACCGGAAAGTCAGCATTAAGAGGTGTAAAGGCCGGCAGTGATAAGGCATATGCGAGAGCAAGAGAAGATGCCAGACGGCACAAAGAACTTGCAGAAGAACGAAGACGCGAACGAATGGAACAGCGGACGCAACGTGAAAGAGAACGGGCAGAAGCGGAAGCTTCCGGCACGGAAAAACGAAGAGACAAACATGTAGAAGGGGTTTCCTTTGATACCTCTATTGCGAAGAAATCACCGGAAGTAAGAGAACTTCCGATCGATCCAAAGACAGCGAAAGGACCGGAAAAACCGGAATTTGTCATTCACCGTGCGGATCCGGAACCGGAAGCATCTGATACGGCAGATACGGCAGTTGCAGGAACGGAACCTGTTAAAAACGCTGCAGAATCTGCAGCAGGTACAGCACCGGAAGAAAAACCAACGCGGCGGAAAAATCCTAAGATGGGTGCTGCAGGAATGGCAGATGAAGTTGCGTATGTTGCAGCCAGTGTTGCAGCCGATTCTACAAAACCGAAAAAGGCATACAAATGTCCGCCGTTATCCCTGCTTCAGCACGGAAAACGTGGCGGCGGTGAGTCGGATGCACATTTGCGTGAAACAGCTATGAAGTTACAGCAGACACTGGAAAACTTCGGTGTAAATGTAACGATTACGAATGTAAGCTGTGGTCCGTCTGTCACCAGATATGAATTACAGCCGGAAATGGGTGTTAAGGTCAGCAAGATCGTCGGACTTGCCGATGATATCAAGCTGAATCTTGCAGCCGCAGATATCCGTATTGAGGCTCCGATCCCCGGAAAAGCAGCAGTAGGAATCGAAGTCCCGAATAAAGAGAACAGCGCAGTTATGCTGCGTGACCTTCTGGAATCACCGGAATTCCAGAACAGCCCTTCCAAGATATCATTTGCCGTCGGTAAAGATATCGGAGGAAAGACAGTCGTTGCGGATATCGCAAAGATGCCGCATGTCCTGATCGCCGGTGCGACCGGTTCCGGAAAATCCGTATGTATCAACACCCTGATCATGAGTGTGTTATACAAAGCGGATCCCGATGAAGTAAAACTGATCATGATCGATCCGAAGGTCGTAGAGCTGAGTGTCTATAACGGCATTCCACATCTGCTGATTCCGGTTGTCACCGACCGAAAAAAGCAGCAGGTGCACTGAACTGGGCAGTGGGAGAGATGTCCAGACGTTATCAGGCATTTGCCAAATATAACGTCCGCGATATGAAGGGATATAATGAGAAGATCAAAAGCCTCGGCGTGCAGACAGAAGAGGGGGAAAAGCTGGATCCGATGCCGCAGATCATTATCATCGTCGACGAGCTTGCCGATCTGATGATGGTTGCTCCGGGAGATGTGGAAGAAGCCATCTGCCGTCTGGCACAGCTTGCCAGAGCAGCCGGAATCCATCTGGTGCTCGCAACACAGAGACCATCTGTGAATGTCATCACCGGATTGATCAAAGCAAATATGCCTTCCAGAATCGCATTTTCCGTATCATCGGGAGTCGATTCCAGAACGATCATTGATATGAACGGGGCAGAAAAGCTTCTCGGAAAAGGTGATATGCTGTTCTATCCATCCGGATATCAGAAACCGGCCAGGGTGCAGGGTTCCTTTGTGACGGATAAGGAAGTACAGCAGGTTGTGGAATATCTGTGCGAACACAACGGAGATGTTACATATAATCAGGAAATAGAAACTCACATGAATACGGTTCCGACCGGCAATCCACTTGGCGGAGCAGGCGGAAATGATGATAATGAAAATGATGCATATTTTGCAGATGCAGGAAGACTGATTATCGAAAAAGAAAAAGCATCCATCGGAATGTTACAACGGGCTTTTAAGATAGGATTTAACCGTGCGGCAAGAATTATGGATCAGTTATGTGAGGCAGGGGCTGTCGGACCGGAAGAGGGGACAAAACCTCGGAAAGTTCTGATGTCTTCTGAAGAATTTGAACAATATTTGAATGAGAAAAATGGATAAAAGATAGTATTCACAGTAGGAGGATGGCATAAGATGAGATGTAGGTATTGTGGTCAGAGAATACCTGAAGGGGAATTGTATTGCAGACATTGTGGAAAAGAGGTCCGCATTGTTCCGGACTACAACCCATTAGATGATATGCTTACAGCACAGATCAAAGGTGCAATAGATGGTGATGAAGATATATACAATGACTCATATACGACACATTCAACCCGAAATAGAAATAATAGAAATGCGGGAAGAACTGCAGGAGCAGCAAGAAATGCTTCCGGCCGCAATCGGAACACCAGCCATAGTGGCGTCCGGCAGATGAGCGAAGAAGAACGCAGGCGTAGAAACCGTGAAACGTGCAAGACAGAAAGCAAGACGTAAGAAAAAGAAAAAACGTGCTTTATTACTTGCCCTGTTTTTGCTTCTGATCATAGCTGTGGTCGGCGTATTTGCTTACCTGACATCGTATATTGGTGCAGTGAACAAAGGAAATCGGGCGCTTGGCCGGAATGACTATACGACCGCCGAGGACAGCTTCCGCAACGCACTGGCAAAAGATGATACCAGACCGGAAGCCTATACCGGCCTTTCCAAGGTATATCAGGCACAGGATAATGCAGATAAAGCAGAACGTTTATTTACATCTGCACTGAAAAAGCAGGGGGAGAATATAGAATTATACCGTGCATGTATCAAATTCTATATTCGTTCTGATCAGAAAGAGAAGATTCCGGAACTTCTGGATGAAGCCGATTCTTCGATATCAGACGCACTTCCGGAATATATAGTAAAAACTCCGAAATTCAGTCTGGATGACGGAGAAGATTATGATGATGTCCAGCAGTTAAAGCTGACGGCAGCATCCGGATGTAAAATTTATTACACAAAGAATAAGAAAAAACCAACAACAGGAAGCCGCAAGTATACCGGACCGATCCAGATTGAAGAAGGTGACACAACTATCTATGCAATTGCGGTAAATAAAGCCGGCATTCCAAGTCTCCCTGTAAGGAAATCATATACCGTAGAACTCCCAATTGAGGATGCACCGGCAGTATCTCCGTCAACCGGACAGTACAGCAGTGCCCAGGAGATTGAGATTAAAGTACCGGATGGATATACGGCATATTATACAACCGATAAGTCAGAACCGACAACTTCATCCACGAAATACACCGGACCGGTAGAGATGCCGGAAGGTGAGACTATCTTTAAGGCAGTGCTTGTCAATGCAAGGAAGAGTCAGTGGAATTACGACCAGAAATTATGTATTGAATTAGTGTCATACAGAAAGATGACAAGAGAGGCATATATATGGAACCTGGATTAGCTTTCACATTATGCGGGTTGGGAATTTGTTTTCTGATACCGGCCTTTATCTTAGGATTTATTAACAGGAGTAAAACAACGAGATGCACAGTTACAACAGTTGCAACAGTGAAGGATATTTTGGCTAAAAATTCCGGGGACAGTCTGAGTTTCTATCCATTATACGAGTACGAAGTTAACAATGTCCTATATACGAATACTGGTGCATATCTATCACATCATGTCCCGCAGAAGGGGGCAAAATCGAGATACGATATAATCCAGACAATCCAAAGAAGTCGTATATTCCGGGCTACGATACCAAAGTATATAAGTTATTAAGCATTATATTCAGTGTGATTGGTATGATTCCAATACTTGTTTGTGCCATCATATTCTTTGCAATTAATTAAGTTATTGCAGTCGGTTGATGGCTAGAGAATGCAGACTCTCAAAAGAAAATGCCAGAGGCTCTGTTTTATACAGGGTCTTTCTTTTTGACTAAATTGCATGAAAGCAATTCGCGAGGACTTGCCCAGTAGGAAAAGAGAGAAACTGATCATAATCTTTGATAAAAAAGTCAG
>ENA-OQCX01000099-OQCX01000099.1-human-gut-metagenome-genome-assembly--contig:-NODE-99-length-43240-cov-6.540765_pt1 | contig 43240 bp, 53 predicted proteins | sample MGYA00242762_ERZ504587 | MGnify/ENA primary metagenome ERZ504587 (study PRJEB26092, sample SAMD00036337) | human gut metagenome | host: Homo sapiens | study: EMG produced TPA metagenomics assembly of...
ATCGGGGATGAATATATCAACGTGTGGAGAAACACGGGCATTGGAAGGACACCGCGGTGATGCTCAAGGGCGATGCGGTGCAGGGGCTGACGATGATGTTTTTGCAGATGTGGAACGTAACGGAGAAGGAGCCGGAATACGGAAAATATTTGCAGAAGGCGGAGAAAGCCTCACAGGCAAAGGGCTTTGTATTGCCTTACGGGGACAGCCCGTTTGATGATGAACCGGTTGGCGAAACGGTTTATATGGATATTCTAAACCGTGCGAAAAAATATGTGCATATCATGACACCATATCTGATTATCGACCAGAGCATGATTACGGCACTGACCTTTGCGGCGAAGCGTGGCGTAGATGTGAAGCTGATTTTACCGCATATTCCGGATAAGAAATTTGTATTCGCATTGGCAAAGAGCATTATAAGGAGCTGCTCAAGGCGGGGGTGCGGATTTATGAATATACACCCGGCTTTGTGCATGCAAAAATATTCACAAGCGATGATGAAAAGGCGGTTGTGGGAACAATCAATCTGGATTATCGCAGTCTGTATCTGCATTTTGAATGTGCGGCGTTTTTTATATCAGGTGGAGGAAATCGCGGAGATTGAGAAGGATTTTCAAAGGACATTGGAAAAATGTCAGGAGGTTACTTTGGAAAACCGCAAAAAAGGCACTTTTTTTCCTGCGGCTGGAGGGGTGGCTGCTGAAATGGCTGGCTCCGCTGATGTAAAAACGGGAAAAAGAAAAAGCAGATAGACCTTGCATTTTCTAAAAAAATGTGCTAAATTAAATACATTATTTTATGTACGAGGAAAAGTACATAGCGTACAGAAGATAACTATTTTACAAAAGAGGAAATTTTTATGAGAGCAAAATTCGTATCTGAAAATCTGAACGTCCTTCTTGGCGGCGTGCTGCTTCTGGTTTTGGCAGTGACAGCGGTCTTTTGAGTGATGCTCGGATTTCAGCGAATCGGCAGGAATGGCGATATTTGCTTTGACAGAAATTAGAACGACCCGGCAGCGCTCACTGTCGGGTCTTTTTATTTTGAACAAAAGAGGAATACAGAAGAAGCACAAAGGAGAGATGGTTATGGAGATGACAGCGCGCAGATATTGATGGAAACGCTGCTGGAGCAGGGCACAGATGTAATTTTTGGCTACCCCGGAGGGACGGTATTGGATTTGTATGAGCAGATTTACCGAAACGAGGGACGGATTCGTCATGTATTGCCTTCCATGAGCAGGGGGGATTCATGCGGCGGATGGATATGCCAGAGCAACAGGTAAAACGGGCGTGGTGCTGGCGACCTCCGGCCCGGGCGCAACGAACCTGGTAACAGGGATTGCGACAGCTTATCTGGATTCGATTCCGTTGGTTATCATTACGGGGAATGTGCCCACAACGCTGATTGGGCAGGATAATTTTCAGGAGGTCCCGGGCGCCCTGCCGTTACAAAGAAGGACTGGAACAGCGCCTGGAGAAGACAGACCGGGGCAAAGGAAAGGATCGTCCGCAGATAGGCGGTACCGTAATCCATCAGCACCGGTGTTGCACCGAGCAGACTGCAGATCTGACGGCAAAACAGGTTGCCGAGCACTGCGCCCAGAATACCGATGATCAGTGTGGTAAGGGTAAGGGCAGAAAAGTTACGGTTGGCTTCCTCCAGTTTTCCCTGTCCGATCTTTGCGGCGACAACGGCGCTGCCTCCGGTACCGAACATGATGCCGACGGCAAGAAGAATGCTGACGGCAGGATAGACGATATTGGCGGCGGAAAGCGCCATGCTGTCCACGTACTGTGCGATGAAAAAGCCATCCACAATACTGTAGAGAGACATAAAGATCATCATGATGATCGATGGAAACGCAAACTTCAGCAGGGAGCGGAAGTTGAAATCCTTGGCGAGTGACTGGCTCATAATCAAAAACCTCCTTTTTTATGTGTGAAAAGCCTTTTTCAGACACGCTTTAGATGGGAAAGATTTCTTGTGAAAATTTGAATCGTTTGCTATTATAAAGGATAGGGTAACCCTATAGTCAAGTGCAAAAAAGGTGAAAAACAGGAAAAATTCCGAGAGCACATATTCAGGAAAAGGAGTCAGAAATGGGAAAACAGGAGTATTTAAGCGCGGGGCGATTTGCAGCGCTGGTAGGCACGACAAAGGAAACGCTCTTCCATTATGATGAGATTGGGCTGTTCGTACCAAAAAGAAGAGGGACAAACGGCTACCGGTATTATGCGATGGATCAGATGGAAACGTTTGATGTGATCGGAATGCTGCGGGAGCTGGGCATGCCGCTGGCAGAGATTCGAAATTATCTGGAACAGCGAAGTCCCGAAAAATTCGGAGTACTGCTGGAACAGGAGGAGAAGGTGGTGCGTGAAAAAATGCAGCGGCTCCGCGAGATGCAGCGCTGGATAGGGGAAAAGAAGCGGTTTCTGGCACAGGCATCGGCGGAATGCCGTGAGGCGTTTGAAAAAAATCCCTTCTGTCCTGTGGGGATTCATACCCTGCCATTGCAGTATCTTGTCACAAATCACAGCGAATCAGCGGATAATCTGGCAGTCAATCAGAAAATCGGAGAGCTCTATGCTTACTGCGGGCAATACGGAAATCGAAGTTCGTATAATGTGGGGTTTGTTCAGAAACGGGAAACACTGGAAACGGGGAATTTTCTGGATTACCGTGATTTTTATCTGATTTTTGATCGTGTGCCGGCGAAAGTGCGATACACGGTTCGGCTGGAGGGAGAGTATCTTTGTTATTATTATAAAGGACCATGGCAGGGAATTGAAGCGGCGTACCGGAAGCTGTTCCGGTATGCCACGGAACAGAGACTTTTGCTGGACGACCGCTTTTATGAGGAATATATGGTGGACGCGCTGACCAGTCAGGAAATGGAACAGTATATTACGAGAATCGCCGTAAAAATTTTAAGATAGACAGGTAGGAGGGGAAAAAACAAGATTTTCACAAACTTTTTTCATTCTCCTCTTGACCATGACGCAACGTCACCCATTATAGTGAGGGTACAACAAGTTGAATTGACATAAAACTGAGACGATAAACACACCAAAAAGGAGAAAAAGCATGAAAGTATTAGTAACAGGCGGAGCCGGATTTATCGGCGGAAACTTCGTACATCACATGGTAAACAAATACCCGGACTATCAGATCGTAAACCTGGACCTGCTGACCTATGCGGGAAACCTGGAGACTCTGAAACCGGTTGAGGACAAACCGAACTACAAATTTGTAAAAGGTGATATCGCAGACGAAGCTTTCATCATGGATCTGTTTGAAAAAGAGAAATTTGACGTTGTTGTCAACTTCGCAGCAGAGAGCCATGTAGACCGTTCCATCGAGGATCCTGGCATCTTTGTTCAGACCAACGTAATGGGAACCCGTGTACTGCTGGATGCTTCCAGAAAATTCGGCGTAAAGAGATATCATCAGGTATCTACCGATGAAGTTTACGGAGACCTTCCGCTGGATCGCCCGGACCTGTTCTTTACAGAGAATACCCCGATCCACACCTCCAGCCCGTACTCTGCATCCAAGGCAAGCGCAGACCTGTTTGTACTGGCTTACCACAGAACCTTCGGTACCCCGGTTACCGTTTCCAGATGCTCCAACAACTACGGCCCGTATCACTTCCCGGAAAAGCTGATTCCGCTTATGATCAGCCGCGCACTGGCAGACGAAGAGCTTCCGGTATACGGAAACGGTGAGAATGTCAGAGACTGGCTGCACGTATCCGACCATTGTGAAGCAATCGACCTGATTATCCATAAAGGTAAAGTAGGCGAGGTTTACAACATTGGCGGACACAACGAGAGAACAAACCTTCAGGTAGTACAGACCATCCTGAAAGCTCTGGACAAACCAGAATCTCTGATCAAATACGTAAAAGACCGCCCGGGCCATGACAGAAGATATGCAATCGACCCGACCAAGATCGAGACTGAACTTGGATGGAAACCAAAATACAATTTCGATACCGGAATTGCACAGACAATCCAGTGGTATCTGGACAATGAAGACTGGTGGAAACACATCATCAGCGGTGAGTATCAGAACTACTTTGCTGAGATGTACAAAGACCGTCTGTAAGAGAGAAAAGTGAAATGCAAAGGCCGCAAAAAGCGGCTTTTGCGAAGGAGTGGTGGATATGGATCAATATTATACCACTGGTGAATTTGCCCGGATGGCCCATGTGACCATTCGGACAATTCGCTATTACGACAAAAAAGGGCTGCTGAAGCCGAGCTTTATTAACGAATCCGGTTATCGGATGTATTCGGATGAGGATTTTCTGAAGCTGCAGAAAATTTTATCGCTGAAATATCTCGGATTTTCCCTGAATGAGATCGGAAATATGACGATTCACGATACGAGTGCGGATATTCTGAAATCATTGAAAATGCAGATCGGACTTGTGCACAAGAAGATGGAAAATCTGGAACAGATGGAAAAGGCGCTGCAGAATACGACACAGATTCTGGAGGAGACGAACCAGATCGACTGGACCGGCATTCTGAACCTGATTCATCTGACCGATATGGAAAAGATGCTGGTGGAGCAGTACAAAAACGGGGAAAACCTGAATATCCGTATTTCGCTGCACGAGCAGTATTCCCAAAATAAAAAGGGATGGTTCCCGTGGCTTCTGGAACAGATGGATTTTGACGGTGCGCGCCGGATTCTGGAGATTGGCTGCGGAAACGGACAGCTCTGGAAAAAAGCGGAGCCATCCGTGCTGAAAGGAAAGTATATCTGTCTGTCTGACCTGTCGGACGGCATGATCCGGGATGCGGCGGAAAATCTGGGAGAAGAAAAGGCATCCTGTTTTGATTTCCGGACACTGGACTGCCAGAAGCTTCCGTTTCCGGATGCGGAATACGACCGGATTATTGCAAATCATGTTTTGTTCTATGTCCAGAATCTGTCCCGCGGTCTGCAGGAAATCAGCCGTGTGCTTTCAGATGACGGCGTGTTCTACTGCAGTACGTATGGAAAAGGCCATATGAAAGAGATTACCGATCTGGTACAGGAGTTTGATCCGCAGATCAATCTTTCGGAGGTGGCGCTGTATACTATTTTTGGTCTGGATCACGGAGAAAAGCAGTTAAAGCCTTATTTTGGCAGCGTAGAGAAAAGAATCTACGAGGACAGTCTCTGGGTCGACCGGCCGGAGCCGCTTCTGGACTATATCCTTTCCTGCCATGGAAATCAGAATGAGTATCTGTATCCGAGACAGCGGGAATTCAAAGAATTTCTGGAAAAGAAAATTCAGAAACACGGCGGAATTGCGATCACAAAAGAGGCAGGGGTTTTCATCTGCAGAAAATAACGGGAGAGGCCGACATGAAAATGGAGGTCTCTTTTTTATCCCTCATTTTAGGCAAGTTTGACAAAAATGTTAAAAAATAAATACAGAGTATGTTTTTTGTATTGCCAGAGATCACAAAAGGATGTATACTAAAGTAGAATGTCTAAGTATGCGTGACTTGAAGAAAGAACACAAAAAGAGGGATAAGGTATGAAGGAATTATTTGATGTACACTGCCATATGGTCCCGGGGGTAGACGACGGTGCAGCTGACCTGGAAGAGTCGCTGGCGATGCTGAAAATGCAGCACGAGGACGGGGTCAGGAAGATTATCATCACACCGCATTATCGGCGGCGGATGTTTGAAACACCGGCAAAAAAGGTACATGAGCAGTTTCTGAAACTGCAGGAAGCGGCAAAAAAGGAATATCCGGATATGTCGCTTTATCTCGGGTGTGAACTTCACTCGAACATGGATCTTCAGGATATCCTGGAAAAACGGAAATATGTGACCATGGCCGGTTCATCCTATGTTCTGTTGGAATTTTCCGAGGGAGATTCCGCACAGCATATCCGTGAGAGAGTCTACAATGTACTGTCCTGCGGTTATGAACCGATTATCGCGCATGTGGAGCGCTATCAGGCAACGGTAAAGAGCGTCGGATTTTCCAGCGATCTGGTGGATATGGGCGCAAGACTGCAGGTGAATGTGGAAAGTATACTTGGAAAGTATACGTGGGGGGCAAAACGCTACTGCAGAAAACTGATGAAGGAAGATCTGCTCGGTTTTGTCGGCAGCGATTCCCACAACACAAAAACACGTATTCCCAACATAGGAGCAGGCGCTGCCTATGTTTCAAAAAAAATGGGAGAGGCATATGCCGAAAGGATTTTCCACGATAATCCGATGGAAATCTTAAGGGATGCCGGAGAAATCTAAAAAAAAGTCAGGAGAAGAAGATGGAAACGAATCAACAGAATCAGGATGAAATTGAAATCGATTTACTGGAACTGCTTCGTGTGCTCTGGAGCAAAATTGGCTATGTGATTTTAGCTGCATTGGCACTTGGCCTTCTGATGGTACTGGTCAGCAAAGTATTTATGAAGCCGCAGTATGAATCGACGACAAAAATGTATGTACTGTCAAAACAGGACAGCAGCAGTACTGTAACAAGTGGAGATCTGCAGGCAAGTTCTCTTTTAACCAAAGACTATGCGGAGCTGATTCAGAGCCGTCAGGTTGTTGAAACCGTTATTGCACAGTTAAATCTGGATCTTACCTATGAGGAGTTTTTGAACAAAATTACTGTTACTACACAGAACGATACGCGTATCCTTTCGATTACAGTAAAAGACGAAGATCCGTATGTAGCAAGCCAGATGGCGGATGCAATCCGTGTAGCAGCATCAGATCATATTCAGAACGTTATGAACACAGAAGCTGTAAATGTGGTAGATGAGGCGAATATTCCAGATGAGCCGGTAAGCCCAAGTATTAAGAAAAACGGGCTGATCGGTGCAATAGCAGGTGCATTTATCGCGATTGTCATCATCATTATTGTTTATCTGACAAATGACACCATCCAGACCTCCGAAGATGTAGAACGTTATCTGGGTGTCAGTACACTCGGCATAATTCCTCTTGCAGAAGGACAGAAAAAGAGCAAGAAGAAAAACAAAAACGGCCGTGGAAGAAAGAAATAAGGGAGGATACGGAACGTGAATCAGGTAGTAGTAAAACAGGAAAAATCAGGCTATCAGATTGTGGAAGCCTACAAATCTCTTCGGACCAACCTTCAGTTCTGCGGAGAAGATAAGAAAGTAATCGCGGTTACAAGCTGTACACCAAATGAGGGAAAGAGCAGTGTTTCTATGCAGCTCGGCATTTCTCTTGCAGAGAGCGGAAAAAGAGTGATTTTGATCGATGCCGATCTTCGGAAATCGGTTCTTCTTGGAAGAACGAAAACACAGAAATCTGTTCGCGGACTGGCACACTTCCTGTCCGGTCAGGCAACTCTGGAGGATGTCATCTGTTCTACCAATGTAAAGAACTTTTACATGATTTATTCCGGCCCGTTTCCGCCGAATCCGGCAGAGCTTCTGGGGGGAAAGAACTTCCGAAGTCTTTTAAATGCACTTCGTAAGTTTACGATTATGTGATTGTGGATACTCCTCCGCTTGGAAGCGTTATCGACAGTGCAATCGTTGCAGAAATCTGTGATGGTTCAATCATGGTCATTGAGTCCGGTGTGATCAGCTATCGTTTTGCACAGGAAGTAAAGAGCCAGCTCGAGAGAAGTAACTGCCCGCTGCTTGGCGTTGTCCTGAACAAGGTGGATATGCAGAAACAGGCGTATGGTAAATACGGAAAATACGGTCAGTACAAATATGGAGATTACGGCCAGGAGGAGGACGATTAACTGCCATGAAAAAAGGGATTGTTGCAGGTTTGATTGTCCTGTGCGTGGCGCTAGGAGCCGGTACAGCAGCTGTCGTAGTGACGGACGACCGAAAAGGCCCGGAAATCGAGCTTCCAGCTGATGGGGATGTAACGTATGAGGAAGGCAGTGATACAGCGCCTTTGCTGGAAGGCGTTACTGCAACGGATGAGAAAGACGGAGATGTGACAGATTCGCTGATGATTGAAAACATTTTCCCGAACGATGACCATACCAGTGCATCGGTTGTCTATGCGGCAAAGGACAGTCACAATAATGTATCAAAAGCAACACGCCGCGTGAATTATAAAGCTGCAGCGGAAGATACCCCGGCGGAAAATGAGGCTACGCAGGAAACGGATAACAGTGGGGCGGCAGATGAGTCTGCACCGGCAACAGAGGAGCCGCAGCAGAATGACACAGAGGGCACAAAAAATGAGACAGATGCGCAGATGGAAATCGAAGCACTGCCGGCGGAAAGCCCAAAACTGTACCTGAATACGTATGAAGTAACAGTGGAAGCCGGAAACGATCTGGACAAAACCAGCTATATCAAAGAGATGACCGATGATGCAGACAGCAGGAGTCACTCTTTAACCAGATTGAGATCGACGGCGATGTGGATACTGCAGTGCCGGGAGATTACACGCTGACGTATCATGTGACGGACAGCGATGGAAACAGATCAAATGCAGCGGTGCTTACCGTACACGTTCAGTAAGAATAGAAGAACTGCTCTGATGGGGATGCCCGATCGGGGCAGTTCTTTTTTCAAGTTTTTACGGCGCGAGTAATTTGACAGCCAAAATGAGTATGGTAGAGTGAGAAAGAAAGACGGCAGAAGGGGGCAGAGGAGATGCTTCGAATCTGGCAGAAAACAGAAAAACAGAAGCTGGAGCCGGTAGGAATGGGAACGGCGTTCCCCTTTTTAAAGGAAAAGAACTATGTAGTTTCTATCATCGGCGGCGGCGGAAAAACGACGCTGCTGTACGAGATGGCAGGCTTTTGCGTAAAAAACGATCAGAAGGTACTGGTGACAACTTCGACGCACATTTACCGTCCGCCGAAGGAATGGCATGACCAGAGTCTGGAAGCGGTCGAAAGAAAATTTCGCACAGGCCGCGCAGCGATTATCGGGAGTGCCTGCCGGGATACGGAAAAGCTTTCCATGCCGGAAACGGAACTATTTGAAGCGGCACGCAAAAAGGCCGATCTGACGCTGATCGAGGCGGACGGCGCGAGGCACCTGCCGTGCAAGGCACCGGCGGAACATGAACCGGCGCTGCTTTCCTCTTCAGATCTTGTGATTGGTGTGACAGGTCTTTCGGCACTGGGACAGCCGCTTGGCAAGGGCTGCTTTCGGGCAGAACGGGCGGCGGAACTGCTTGGCTGTACGATGGAACACCATATCACGGAAGAAGATCTGGCACGGCTGATCGCATCGGAACAGGGACAGCAGAAGGATTTGAAAGGCAGAACGTTTTATGCGGTACTGCACCAGTATGAGGAAAAAGAACACCGGGCGGCCGCAGAGAAACTTGTGGAGCTGCTGCGCAGGCAGGGGATCGAGCATGTTCTGGTTACGTGCGCGACAGGAAACAGAAGACAAAGCGGTGAGAACACGAATCCCTGGTATGGGAGAGCAGAGCTTCCCGTGCGTGAAGCGGAAGAAGAGTGGGAACCCGGAGAATAAAACGGAAATAGAATGGAGGAGACAGATGGCGGAATTTACCCATTTTAAGAAAGACGGCAGCGCCGTCATGGTTGATGTCCATGAGAAGCCGGACACGTACCGGGCAGCATCGGCGACGGGAACCATACAGGTAAGCCCGGAGGTATTTGCAGCCGTGCGGGATCATACGGCAAAAAAAGGCGATGTGCTCGGCGTTGCACGGCTGGCAGGCATCATGGGGGCGAAGAAGAATGCGGAGTTGATTCCGCTGTGCCACATTGTGCCGCTGACGAACTGCGAAGTGACATTTACCACGGACGAGAATACAAATTCTATTACGGCCGTGTGCACCACATCATGTGTCGGAAAGACCGGCGTGGAGATGGAGGCGCTGACTGGCGTTTCCACAGCGCTGCTCACGATCTACGATATGTGCAAGGCGATGGACCGCGGCATGGTGATTCGTGATATCCACATTCTGGAAAAGGACGGCGGAAAGAGCGGTCATTATATCTATCAGAAAGAGGAAAAATAAAGCATGGCAGAAAAGAAAGATTTCCCGGTTTTCCGGGTGGGAATTGTAACGTTAAGTGACAAAGGATATCAGGGCGAGCGCGAGGATAAGAGCGGCCCAAGGATCAAAGAGCTGCTTCCGGCGGAGCAGTATGAGGTCGTTTCGATGCGTCTTCTGCCGGATGAGCGGGCGATGATCGAGGAGGAACTGATCCGGCTTGCCGATCTGGAGCAGTGCGATCTTGTCCTCACGACAGGCGGCACGGGATTTTCCATGCGGGATGTGACACCGGAGGCAACTCTGGCGGTATCCGGCCGTGTGGCACCTGGCATCGCGGAGGCGATCCGCGCGGCAGCATGGCGATCACAAAACGGGCGATGCTGAGCCGGGCAGTGAGTGCAATCCGTCATCGGACGCTGATTATCAATCTGCCGGGAAGCCCGAAGGCGGTGGAAGAGAGTCTTGGATTTGTACTTGATACCCTGCCGCATGCGTTGGGACTTCTGCGCGGAACGGACGGAGAGTGCGGAAGAAGCTGAAAAAAGAGGGAACAGGTAACGATGGAAGAAGAAAAAATTATTTTCTGTAAGAGCGGCGGCTGTACGGCAAAGCTCGGGGCAGGCGTGCTCGAACATATTCTGGAGAAGCTGCCGAAAGGGGAAAAGGATCCGAATCTGCTGGTGGGCTATGACAGCAAAGACGATGCATCCGTCTACCGGCTGACGGACGACCTTGCGATGGTCCAGACGCTGGATTTCTTTCCGCCGGTGGTGGAGGATCCGTACACGTTTGGAAAAATTGCGGCGGCGAATGCCTTAAGCGACATCTATGCGATGGGCGGAGAGGTGCGGACAGCCCTGAATATCGTCTGCTTTCCGGAACAGATGGATCTGAATGTCCTCGGAGAAATCATGCGCGGCGGCGCGGAAAAGGTGCAGGAGGCGGGCGGATCGCTCTCCGGCGGTCATTCGATTGCGGATGACAGTGTAAAATACGGCCTTTCTGTCACGGGAACCGTGCATCCGGACCGGATCTGGCAGAACAATACGGGCCGCGTGGGTGATCTGCTCATTCTGACGAAACCGCTCGGAACCGGCATTCTCTGTGCGGCGCACCGCGTCGGGGAGGAAAACCCGGGTGGATTTCAAAAGGCAGTGGAATTGATGATGACGCTGAATAAGTACGCCTCGGAGACGGCACGGAAGTATAACATTCATGCCTGTACCGATGTAACGGGCTTTAGTTTCCTAGGACATCTGCATGAGATGATGGAGTCGGGCGTGTCCTGCCATATCTGGGCGGATCAGATTCCGGTGTTCCCGGGGGCTGTGGAAGCGGCGGAGGAGTTTCTGATCACTGCGGCAGGCCAGCGGAACCGGAATCATCTGGAGCAGCATGTGACCTTTAAGGATATACCGTTCGGCATGCAGGAGGTGCTGTTTGATCCGCAGACATCGGGAGGGCTTCTGATGGCCGTGGATGCCGTGGATGCAGAAAAAATGCAGAGAAAACTGCTGGAGCAGGGGATTCCGGCAGCAATCGTTGGAAAAATCACAGAGCCGGCAGGAACCGAAATTTATGTGACACAGAGCAGGAAATGGTAAGGCAGGGAGGATGAAAAATGGCAGAGATGGAGAAAAAGACAGTAAACGCAATGGGTGATGTGTGCCCGGTACCGCTGGTAAAGGCAAAAAATGCGATTGCAGAACTTGCGGGAAGCGGAAAAGTGGAGGTTCTGGTGGATAATGAAATCGCCGTGCAGAACCTGGAAAAAATGGCGCAGCAGAAAGGATATGGCTTTCTGGTAAAAGAGAAGAAAGAAAAAGAGTATCATGTGGAGTTCACCGTATCGGAAACAGAGCCGGCTGAAACAGAAGAGAAAACCGTATGCCTCGTACCGGCGGCAAAGAAAACAAAACTCGTCGTTCTTTCTGCAGACCATATGGCGAAGGAGCCGAGGAGCTGGGTAAAATTCTGATGAAGAGCTTCCTTTATGCACTGACCCAGCAGGATGAGCTGCCGGATACGATTCTGTGCTACAACGGCGGTGCAAAGCTGACCTGCGAGGGTTCCGAGTCCCTGGAGGATCTGAAAGATCTGGCAGCGCGCGGCGTTGAAATTCTGACCTGTGGAACATGCCTGAACTTCTACGGCATCACTGAAAAGCTGCAGGTCGGCAGTGTGACCAACATGTATGACATCGTGGAGCGCATGAGCAGCGCAGACCGCGTGATTAAGCCATGATTTACCTCGATTCGGCGGCAACGTCGCTGTGGCATCCAAAAGAAGCAGAGGAGCGTATGATCCAGGCACTGCGCGGCTGTGGAAATGCAGGCCGCGGTGCACACGATGCGACACTGGATGCGGGCCGCATCGTCTTTGAGACGAGAATGCGGCTGGCAGAGTTGTTTCACGCGGAGAGTCCAGAGCGGATTGCATTTACGTGCAACGATACGGAGGCACTGAACACGGCAATTTTCGGACTCTTCGGGCCGGGGGATCATGTGATCACGACAGTCTGCGAGCATAATTCCGTTCTGCGCCCGCTGTATGCACTGGAAAAACAGGGACTGGAGCTTTCCGTGATTCCGGCGGATGTATCTGGAAGGATCGATTACGATCAGATGGAAGCGGCAGTGCGGAAAAACACGAAAGCGTTTGTCGTTACGCATGCCTCCAACCTGACCGGAAATATCACGGATCTTGCGCGGGTGTGCGAAATTGCGGAACGCCATTCCCTGCGTCTGATCGTCGATGCGGCGCAGACAGCGGGGATTCTGCCGATCGATGTACAGAAAAGCGGGATCGACGTGCTCTGTTTTTCCGGCCACAAGGGACTATTAGGGCCGCAGGGAACCGGCGGAATCTACGTCCGTCCCGAACTTTCGATCCGGCCGCTCAAAATGGGCGGAAGCGGAATCCGAAGCTATGAAAAAGAACAGCCTGCGGCGATGCCGGAGCACCTGGAAGCTGGAACTTTAAATGTCCACGGAATTGCGGGACTTCTGGGAGCGCTGGAATATCTGGAGAAGACGGGGATTGAAATGATTTACAAAAGAGAGAGGGAGCTGATGCACCTCTTTCTGGAGAAAATTCAGGGAATCCCGGGACTTACTTTATATGGAACAGACGATCTGCAGCAGCGGGCACCAACGGCGGCATTAAACATCGGCTCCTGTGATTCGGGATATGTCAGCGACTGGCTGTATGAGAACTATGGTATTGCAGTCCGAAGCGGAGCACACTGCGCGCCGCTGATGCACGAAGCACTCGGGACACGGGAGCAGGGAGCCGTGAGGTTCAGCTTTTCCCATGTACTGACGGAAGAAGAAGTCCGGATTGCCGCGCAGGCTCTGCGGGAGTTTGCCGAAGAAGAAATGCAGCAGTGAGAGAGGCGGCAGCGGCATCCGGGATACAAAAGAAGATGGAAAAAGGAAGAAACGATATGAGACAGCGAAAAGAAACCTGGATTCTGACGTTTGCGGGGACAACGCAGGCGATGCAGATGGAGCAGTATGCGAGAGCGCACGGCCTGCCGGGAAGGATGATCCCCGTTCCGCGGGAAATTACGGCGGGCTGCGGCCTTTCCTGGAAAGCAGCGCCGGAAGAGGGAAAAGAAATCCTTGCGGCACTTCAGACGGCGGGACTTGCCTATGAGGCGGAGTACCGTGTGCTGTTGTAGAGGTGTGAGGTGGAAATGGAAGAAAAAGAAGAAACATTACGACAGAAGCTGCGGTACGACATGCGGCTGCGCGTCAGCCGGACGGATCATGCCTTCGGTCCCGGTGTGGCGGAGCTGATGGAGCATGTGGAAGCAACCGGCTCCCTTTCGAAGGGCTGCAAATGCATGCAGATGGCGTACTCGAAGGGATGGAAAATCTTAAAGCGCGCCGAGGAGGATCTCGGCATCCCGCTGGTACAGGGCAACCGGGGCGGCAGCAACGGCGGCCAGACGGTACTGACCCCGGAGGGAAAAGAATTCCTGAAGCGGTACCGGAAGTTTGAACAAGAAGTCCGCGCAGCGCCGATGCGTCGTTTCAGAAGTGGTTTGGAACAGAAGAAAAATAACATTTTTTACGGGGACACGTTGACAAAACGGGTCCTTTCCTGTATTTTTATTAATGGAAAAGCGTTATTCTCGCACGAGAATAACGAGGCAGACCGCGGAAGACGGAAGAAAACGGCGGCTGCTGAAACGAAAGAAGGAAGACAGCGAAGATGAAAAAGAAAGATCTGATCGTGGTACGGGGAGCAGGAGATCTTGCAACCGGTACGATCCATCGTCTGAAAAAAGCGGGCTTTCGTCTGCTGGTTCTGGAAGCAGAGCACCCGGCGGCGATCCGGCGGCAGGTGGCTTTGAGCGAAGCGGTATATGCCGGCAGCGCCAGGGTAGAGGACGTGGAAGCCGTGCGCATGGACGTGGATCTCGCAGAGAAAAAGAACCGGAAAGAACTTCTGGAACAGGAAATGGAGCGGATCTGGAAGAAAGATGGTGTTCCGGTGCTCGTGGATCCGGCGGGACTAAGCATTGCAGCACTTCGCCCGGCCGTCGTGTCGATGCGATTCTGGCGAAGAAAAATCTCGGGACGACAAAAGAGATGGCGCCGCTTGTGATTGCCCTCGGACCGGGCTTTACGGCAGGAGAAGATGTGGATGTTGTAATTGAGACGAAGCGCGGTCATAATCTTGGACGCGTGATCCGAAGCGGGAGCGCGGTTCCGAACACTGGCATTCCGGGCATCATCGGCGGGTACGGAAAAGAGCGTGTGATGCATGCACAGGCGGAAGGTATTCTGCGGAATGTGGCTTCGATCGGAGACATTGTGGAAGCCAGGGCTGTGATTGCAGAGATTGAGACAGAAAACGGGACGGTACCTGTGGAAGCATCTCTCTCCGGTCTGCTGCGCGGGCTGATCCGCGACGGCTATCCGGTGACGAAGGGATTTAAGATTGCGGACATCGATCCGCGGAAAGAAGAACTGCAGAACTGCTTCACGATTTCCGATAAGGCGCGGTGCATCGCCGGAAGCGTGCTGGAAGTGATCTGCGGGGAACTGGAATAGATTCAAATAGAAAAAGTGAGGCGTTTCAGATGAAACTGATGAAAACAGAAGACGCGGTAGGCCAGGTGCTCTGCCACGATATTACACAGATTATCAAAGGTGTGACAAAAGATGCGGTATTCCGCAAAGGCCACATCATTACAGAAGAAGATATTCCGGTGCTGTTAAGTGTCGGAAAGGACAACATTTACATCTGGGAAAAGGACGATACAATGCTGCATGAAAATGAGGCGGCACAGATTCTTTACGATATGTGTAAAAACGATCACATGCATCCGTCCGATGTCAAAGAAGGAAAAATTGAACTGATCGCGGACTGCGACGGTCTTTTGAAAGTGGACCGCGAGAAGCTGAAAAAAGTAAACAGCCTCGGCGAGATGATGATTGCGACGCGCCACGGTGATACATACGTGAAAAAAGGCGACAAACTGGCGGGGACGAGAATTATTCCGCTCGTCATCAAAAAAGAGAAGATGGAGACGGCACAGGCAGTCTGTTCCGACGGGCCGATCCTGACCTTAAAGCCGTTCCACAAGAAAAAATTTGCGGTTCTGACAACGGGAAATGAAGTGTATTACCATCGGATCGAGGACACCTTCACACCGGTTATCCAGGAAAAGCTGGCAGAATTCGGCGCGGAGATGATCTTTCATGAGGTTTACGATGATGATGCATCGAAGATCACAGACGGATGCGACGCGCGATGGAAGCGGGTGCCGATCTTGTCTTCTGCACCGGAGGAATGAGTGTGGATCCGGACGACAAGACGCCGCTGGCGATCAAAAATACCGGAGCACGCATCGTTTCTTACGGCGCGCCGGTGCTGCCGGGAGCCATGTTCCTTCTGGCGTATGCCGAAAACGGAACACCGATCGTCGGCCTGCCGGGATGCGTCATGTATTCGAAACGGACGATTTTCGATCTTGTCCTGCCGCGCCTCATTGCAGATGATGAGGTGACAGCGGAGGAACTGGCCGGTCTTGGCGAGGGCGGTCTCTGCCTGAACTGCAAGGTCTGCACCTTCCCGAACTGCGGTTTTGGAAAAGGCAGATAAACGATGAAGGATCAGTATGGCAGAACGATAGATTACCTGCGGATTTCCATCACGGACGCGTGCAATTTGAGATGCCGGTACTGTATGCCGGAGAGTGCGGCGGGCTGTGCACTGGAGCAGGCGGAACAGAATCCGCCGCTTACCGTCGAAGAGATGCTGAAGATTGTGCACGCCGCGGCTGGGCTTGGCATCACGCATTACCGGATTACCGGAGGGGAACCGCTGGTAAGAAAAGAGTGCGTGGAGCTGGTGCAGAAAATAAAAGCAGTGCCGGGCACCGCATCCGTTGGGATCACGACGAATGGCGTACGCCTGGCATCGTGTGCGAGGGATCTGAAGGCGGCCGGCTGTGACAGTGTGAATGTGAGCCTGGATACAGTGGATGCGGCAGAGTTTGCGGCGCTTACCGGACGCGATGCGCTGGAGCAGGTAAAGCAGGGCATCTGCGCGGCCAAAGAGGCGGGTCTTTTAGTGAAGCTGAATGCGGTGCATCGAAAAGAACTGCATGCGCAGGAACTGCTTGAATTTGCAGAGCAGGAAAAAGTCCCGGTGCGGTTCATCGAGGTGATGCCGGTGGGCGCCGGAAAATCGTACGTGGTCCGTCGAATGAGGCGCTGAAAACAGAGCTGGAACAGTGGTATGGGGCATGTACGCCGGACCAGGAAAAAGAAGGAAACGGTCCTGCGGCTTATGTGCGGTACGAAAAGCTGTCGATGCCCGTCGGCTTTATCAGCGCGATCCACGGAAGTTCTGCGGAAGCTGCAACCGCGTACGGCTGACAAGCCGCGGCTTTTTAAAGCTCTGTCTCTGCTATGAGAACGGCGTGGATCTGCGGGAGGTTCTGCAGAACGGAACGGCGGCGGATCTGCGTGATGTGATGGCACAGGCAATCTTAAAAAAGCCGATGGAACACTGCTTTGAGCGGCCGAAGGATATGACAGAGCACCACCTGATGTCCGGTATCGGCGGATGAAATGACGGCGGTTCGAAAAGAAGAGGAAACAAAAGAAATGGGAAAAATCATAGGAATCTGTATCAGTGAAAAACGGGGAACGGCAAAGCACGAGGTGGAAACGGCGAAGCTGGTGGAAGACTGGGGCATCGAGGGCGATGCACACGCCGGGCACTGGCACCGCCAGGTGAGCCTTTTGTCGTATGAAAAAATAGAAGCCTTCCGTGCAAAGGGGGCGGATATTCCGCTCGGCGCCTTCGGGGAAAACCTGATCGTGGAAGGATATGATTTCCGGAATCTGCCGGTCGGCACGCGGTTTTCCTGCGGGGATGCGCTGCTTGAGATGACGCAGATCGGAAAGGAGTGCCACAGCCACTGCGAGATTTTCAAACGCATGGGTGAATGCATCATGCCGCGGGAGGGCGTTTTCGCGGTGGTGCTGCGCGGCGGCACGATTCAAAAGGGTGACACCATCGAACTGGTGACGGAAAAGTAGACCAGAGATCAGACACAAGGAGAGGAAACATGGACGAACTTACCGGAAACTGCTTGCACAGCTGGAAGAGGGACAGGACACGGTTCTTGCCTTTATCACCGAAGGGGACGGCTCCATTCCGCGCACGACGGGCGCCTATATGCTGGTCGGCCGGGAAGGACGGGTTTTCGGAACTATCGGCGGCGGAAACCTGGAATATCAGGCGGTTCTGCATGCGCAGGAGCTGGTGCAGGAGAAGAAAAGTGAATACAGAGAATACGATCTCGGAACCGGAGAGGGGAAGGGGCTTGGCATGGTCTGCGACGGCAGAGTGAAGGTGTGCTTCTATTTTATGAATGGAGCGCACGGCGAAGCAGAAAGTCTGGCGCAGGCGCTTGCGGCGCAGGAGCGGTACCGCAGTTACTGGATTTTTTTTGCGCTGGACGGAACCGGTATCCGCGTGCTGGAAAAAGAAGCGTGGGAAATGCTTCCGGCGGCACAGGAAAAAGCGGGCCACTGCCGGATTCTGGAACTGGACGGGAAAACGTATTACGCCGAGGAATTCTGCTACGACGGAAAGGTTTATCTGTTCGGCGGCGGCCATCTGGCCCAGGAACTCGTTCCGGTGCTGCATCATCTGGATTTCTGCTGTATCGTACTCGATGACCGGGAGGAATATGTGGACAAAGCATTGTTCCCGGATGCCGGGCAGACCATGCTGGTGGATTTTACGAAACTGGACGAGATTCTTTCGATCCGGAAAAATGATTATCTCGTGATTGTGACACGCGGCCACCGGTGCGATGCGGATGCCGAGGCGTTTGCGCTTCGCACCGGCGCGTCGTACATCGGTGTGGTGGGAAGCCGCAGAAAGACAAAGTATGTGCGCGAAAAACTGGAAGCGCAGGGTTTTACCGGAGAACAGCTCGACAGTGTCTATGCCCCGATCGGAATCGAGATCGGAAGCGAGACGCCGGCGGAGATTGCAATCAGCATTGCCGCACAGCTCATTCAGATCCGGTCAGCAAAAACCGGAAAACGAAAAGGTGCACATCCGGCGCTTCATACGTAAATATACAAAATGAGGAGTCAATTATCATGAAAACGAAAACCGTATCCATTCTTCTGATGGCAGCTATGGCACTTTCTCTTGCCTCATGCGGATTTTCCAATTCCACAGATTCTTCCAGTAAGAGCAGCTCCAAGGCAGAGAGCACATCTGCATCCAGCGCTTCTTCGGAAGCAGAGAGCGCATCCAGCGCCAAGAGCACAGCAGACGGCGAAGTATTTGACGATACCACCGTCACCGTATTTGCCGCAAAGAGCCTGAACTCCGTAATGGAGATGCTGATCATCGAGTACAATAAGACCCAGCCGAATGTCAAACTGGTTGGAAGCTATGACAGCTCAGGAACCCTGATGACACAAATCGAAGAGGGTGCATCCTGCGACGTATTCTTCTCCGCAGCAGCAAAACAGATGGATCAGCTTGAGGAAGAGAATCTCCTGGTTGAGGGAACCCGTCACAACATCGTAAACAATCAGGTCTGCGTTGTAACCTATGAGGGAAGCAATACAGAAGTTACGGGCCTGGAGGATCTGAACAAGGCATCCAGCATCGCACTGGCAGACGGTTCCGTTCCGGTTGGAAAATACACAAGAGAAGCACTGGTCAATGCAGGCATTCTGGAGAAAGCAGACGACGTATCGGCCATCACAACCCAGCAGGTTTCCGAAGCGCTCGGCGGCGTGGAAATCAATGAATGCGCAAACGTAGGAGCCGTTACTTCCGCTGTTGCAGAGGGATCCAACGAGGTTGGTACGGTTTACTATTCTGATACCTACGGTCTGGAAGACCGCCTGAAGGTTCTGCAGGTCGTTCCGTACGATCTGACCGGAAATGTCATCTACCGGCAGCACAGGTTGTCAACAAAGAGGCAGATGAGACCGAGCAGGCAGCAGCGAAAGACTTTGTAGAGTTTCTGACTTCCGATGAGGCAGCCGCAATCTTCCGGAATTATTACTTTGATACAGAGGTAGAATAAAAAGAAGATCCCACAAAAAACAGCAGGGATTTGAAATCACCGTCCGAAAAAGAAAGATTTCGTTTCTACGGACGGTGGTTTTGCATCAGAGCAAATCCGGGCAGGATGCGTGATGCAGGTATGCAGGGCTGCCGTGGATAGAAAGGAAATGTTATGCAGGAAATACTGGATTTTTTACAGTCACTGGACTGGAGCCCGCTTGTCATTTCGATCAAGACCGGTATTGTGGCGACGATTCTGTCCTTTTTCTTTGGCATTTTTGCCGCACGTGCGGTGATGAAGCTGCGTCCCGGTGCGCGTGCGTGATTGACGGCTTTCTGACCCTTCCGATGATTCTGCCGCCGACCGTTGCAGGCTTTTTCCTGCTTCTGATTTTCAGCCTCCGCCGTCCGTTTGGTGCTGCACTATATGAGAATTTCGGTATCAAGGCAGTGCAGACATGGCTTGGCTGTATTCTGGCGGCAACGATCATCGCATTTCCGCTGATGTACCGCAATACGAGAGCGGCATTTGAGCAGGTGGATACGAACCTGATCTATGCGGCGCGGACGCTTGGTATGTCGGAGTGGAAGATTTTCTGGAAAGTGGTCATCCCATCGGCAGGTCCCGGCGTGCTCTCCGGTACGGTGCTGGCATTTGCAAGGGCGCTCGGTGAGTACGGCGCGACGTCGATGCTGGCCGGAAATATTCCGGGAAAGACGGGTACCGTTTCCCAGAAAATCGCAATGGTGATTCAGGACGGGGATTATAAAACGGCGGGTTTTTGGTCTGTTGTCGTACTGCTCGTCGGATTCCTTGCGATGACGGCAATGAACCTTCTGGGTAACCGGAGAAAGAAAAATCAGAAACAGTGGTAGAGGATAAAGAATGGCGCTTGAAGTAGATATTACGAAAAAGCTGGACGGATTTTTTATGCATATGCAGTTCCGGGCGGAGCGGGAGATTTTTGCGATTCTCGGCGCGTCGGGCTGTGGAAAAAGCATGACCTTAAAGTGTATCGCCGGAATCGAAAAGCCGGATGAGGGGCGGATTGTCCTTGACGGCAAGGTGCTGTTTGATTCGGAGAAAAAAATCAATCTGCCGCCGCAGAAGCGGAAAGTCGGCTATATGTTCCAGGATTACGCCCTGTTTCCGCATATGAATGTTGTGCAGAATATTGAGGCAGGCATGGGAAAACGGCCGGACCGGAGCCGGACGGAATCGTTGATCCGCCAGTTTCAGCTGGAAGGGCTGGAGAAAAAGATCCCGGGACAGCTTTCCGGCGGACAGAAACAGCGCGTCGCGATGGCACGGATGCTCGCAGCAGAGCCGGAGCTGATTCTGCTCGACGAGCCGTTTTCAGCGCTCGATACCTATCTGAAATGGCAGTTGGAGCAGGAGATGTACAAACATCTGAAGGAGGCCGGAAAACCGGTCATCTTCGTATCACACAACCGCGATGAGGTGTACCGCCTCTGCGATACGGTCAGCTGTATGAACCGGGGAAAGATGGAAGTCATGGAACCGCTGAAGGAATTTTTCCAGAATCCGAAGACGCGCACAGCGGCAATTTTGTCGGGCTGCAAGAACATTTCGGCGGCCGAGCGGGTGGATGCGCACACGCTGCGGGCCGTGGACTGGGGCGTAACGCTGCACGTAAAGGAGCGGGAAATTGCAGACGATATCCGCGCAGTCGGCATCCGGCACATTTTCTGGCCACAGTAGAAAGGCCGGGTGAGGAAAATGTATTTCCGGTCAACGAATCCGAAATCTGGGAAGATCCGTTTGAATGGAACATTTCGTTCCGGAAGAATGCCGAATGCAGCTGGCTGCAGTGGAAGATCGCAAAAACAGACTGGAGCCCGGAAATGGGGATTCCAAAGGAGCTGTATCTGAAGGAGGAAGATATTCTGCTGCTGACGGATTCCTGATGCTGGTGTGACAGATTTGGATAAAAAAAGATTGTTTTCGAAATCGTGATCGTGTTTCGAAAACAATCTTTTTTCATCGTTTACAGATTCATTACATGGTGATCCAGCCGAATGCATTTGCCACGGAACTGAATAGAATGATCAGTGCAAACACCGGCAGAGATACTGGATCATGACAAGAAAGATTTTCTTTCTGCGGAAGCGGCTCTCACCGTGGATGATTTCTTCCTCGATTTTCGCCACACCAATGACTCTCGAAACGAGAAGACAGGTGGCAATGGCAGCAATTGGCATCATCACGGAGTTCGTCAGGAAGTCGAAGAAATCCAGGAACTGCATGCCAAGAATGGTGACGGAGGAAAGCGGTCCGTAGCCAAGGCAGGAGAGCGTTCCGAGCGCAATCATGATAACGCCGATCAGAACGGTCGATTTTTTACGGCCCCAGCCGAGCTCATCCTCAAAGGTGGAAACGGCGCTTTCTGTCAGTGCAATGGAGCTGGTCAGTGCGGCAAACAGCACCAGAAGGAAAAACAGAATACCGATCACAGTGCCAAAGCCCATATTGGCGAATACCTTCGGGATGGTGATAAACATCAGGGAAGGTCCTGCCTGCAGGGTATCCGGATCTCCGCCTGAGAAGGCAAAGACGGCAGGAATGATCATCAGGCCTGCCATGATCGCAATGGCAGTGTCAAAGATTTCGACGTTGCGTGTGGAATCCTCGATCGAGGTGTCTTTTTTCATGTAGGAGCCAAAGGTGATCAGAATACCATCGCAATCGAGAGGGAGTAGAACATCTGTCCCATGGCGGCAACAACGGACATCCATGAAAAGTTTTTGAGGTTCGGAACAAGGAAATACTTCACGCCTGCCAGTGCGCCCGGTCTTGTCACGGAATAAACGGCAATGATAACGGAAAGGACGATCAGAATCGGCATCATCACTTTGGAAACGCGTTCAATGCCGTTTCGCACACCGGCGTAGATGATGGCGACCGTAATAAGGCAGAAAACGGCAAAACAGAGCTCTGTGGAAACTCCGTTTGAGATGAAGCTGGAAAAATAGCCGTCCTCTGCGAGCAGGGTACTGTTGCCCTTCACGTATTCGATCAGATATTTGATGACCCATCCTCCGATGACAGAGTAGTATGGAACGATCAGAATCGGGATAATGGCGTTGATCCAGCCCCCGGCGGAAAGCCATTTCGATTTGCCGAACGACTGGAAAGCGCCGACCGGGCTTTTTCGTGTCATGCGTCCGATGGCGGACTCGGCAACGATCATGGAGTAGCCGAAGGTGAGCGCCAGCAGGATATAAATGAGGAGGAAAATTCCTCCGCCGTATTTTGCTGCGAGGTAGGGAAAACGCCAGATATTTCCAAGTCCGACGGAAGCGCCTGCTGCAGCCAGCACGTAACCGATTTTGCCGGAAAACGAGCTGCGGGATTTGTTGTGTTTGTTCATAGAGTTCCTTCCTTTTGTGTGTTACAAAAATTTTGGGTTTATGGTCAGTTTTTGAAGATTTTTTATGCTGACACCATAAAGAAGATTGTAACATTATTGGGAAGGAAAGTCACTACTAAATTTTTATTTTTTGCTGTCCGGCAGGGATTCCCCGGCCAGTTCCGCCATCAGCTCCGGCACAGTGGTTATGTGATCGAGACGCCATGCGTTTTCCCCGCAGAAAAGAAGAGCGTTGTCGGTATCGCCATCGGCAGCGCGGGCCAGCTGTGGTAATACAGTAGGGAATGGAGGCTTTGTCGCATTTTTTGAGGCACTGGTAGCAGTGTGAGATTTTTTCCCGTTCCTGTTCGCGTTCCGTCAGAAACGGATTGCGGATTGCGCGGCCCGGCATGCCGACCGGACTGTGCATGATCGTGATATCTTCTTTTTTTGCATTCAGGTATGCCTGTTTGTAGCGGGGATCGGCATCGCATTCTTCCGTGACAACGAAACGGGTAGCCATCTGGACGCCTGCGCAGCCAAGCGACAGATAGTGAAGGATATCCTCATGGGTGTAGACGCTCCGGCAAAGACGACGGGATGGTACAGGCATATTTTTCTTCGTAGCCATGTACAATCTGCAGAATTTCCCGGATTTCGTCATCGTAGCCGCGTCGTGCTGTTTCTTCTACGGTTTCGGCGGAATAGCCGAGATGGCCTCCGGCTGCAGGACCTTCGATGACAACGAGATCAGGGACGCGGTGATAGTGATTGTCCCAAAGCTTCAGAAGAACCTTGGCGGTCCGGGGCGGGGAAACGATAGGCGCGAGCTTGATGGAGCTTCCCGCTGTGTATTTTGGCAGATCAGTCGGGAGACCGGCCCCGGAGATGATGAGATCGGCTCCGTTTTCGATGCAGCAGCGGACGTATTCCTCGTAGTGGGTCAGGGCGCACATGATATTGACGCCGATGATGCCGCCGTTTGAAATTTCTTTGGCGCGGCGGATGTGGAAGGCGAGTGCGCGGAGATTGGCACTTAAGGGGTCACGCGCGAATTCCGGATCGCGCCAGCCGGGCTGGGCGGCGGAGATGATGCCGATTCCGCCGGCTTTGGCAACGGCACCGGCGAGGGATGAGAGGCTGATGCCGACGCCCATTCCGCCTTGGATGATGGGGTATTTGGCGGTGAGATTTCCTATTTTTAAATTTGGTAACATATGAATTCTCCTTTTTGATAAATGGACGATCCCGTGCCCGCCGCCGCGCCGGGGATGTTCCTCCAGGATGGCGCGGTTTCGGAGGCCAGGAAACTCTAAGGCTTTGGGATTTTGCTAAGGGCGCTTGAAAAAACGGCGAACTCGCTGCGCTCAGACAGTGCCGTTTTTTCAAGCAACGCAAAATTCCATAGCCTAAGAGTTTGCAGGCCTCCTGCAAATGCGCATCCTGGAGGAACATCCCCGACACGGCGGCGGGCACGGGATCTGGTATTGGTAAAAATGTAATGTTAAAAACCTTACTATATAGTTTTGAAAACTAGATATATAATACTTTGAATATCAAAGCATGTCAAGAGGGAAAATGAGAAAAAGGTGATTGATAGGGGGTGGGAGGTGTGGTAGAGTGGGAGATAGAAAGAAAAGTTAAGACAGGAGGATGAAGAATGATGTTAAAGGATCTGGTATTAAAAAACAGGAGTTATCGTGGTTTTGATGAGTCGGTGAGGATTTCGCGGGAGACGTTGGAAGGGTTTGTGGATTGCGCGCGGCTTTGTCCTTCGAGTGTGAATAAGCAGCCGTTGAAGTATTTTCTGGCGTGGGAGCCGGACGAAGTGGAGAAGGTGCAGGGTCTGACGAAGTGGGCGCGGGCGCTGCCGGATATGGTACTGCCGCATCCGGGAAAACGGCCGACGGGTTTTGTTGTGATCTGCAGGATAAGAGGATTGATGAGAATCTGAACCGGTATCAGAAGGATGTCGGGATTGTGGCGCAGACGATGCTGCTTGCGGCTGTGGAGCAGGGGCTTGGCGGCTGCATGATCGGGAATTTTCAGGCGGGCGAGGTGATGGAAGTGCTTGGACTGCCAGAGGAGATCCGGCCGCTTTTGATTGTGGCGTTTGGAAAACCGGCGGAGGAGATTCATCTGGTAGATGTGCCGGAGGATGGGAATACGAATTATTACCGGGATGAAAATGATGTGCACTATGTGCCGAAGAGAACGCTGGCGGATGAATTGCTGAACTGAAGATAGAAACTGAAGATAGAGCCGGAAAATTCCGGAAAAATGTCGGATGAACCGTCCTAAAAAGTTAGATCTAAAAAATCTGATTTCTTGGGGCGGTTCAAAGAATCCGGCATTTTTACTTTACAGGAAACTTCGTTGAATTTTCCTGTAAAGTAAAAAGCCCTCCGGGCAGGATCGCACTGCGGCTGAGGGGAAAGGAAAGCACAGGCTCTTATTAGTTTCGGTGTGGCCCGAAAAAGAGAAAATGTCCCATACTTTCTGGCAATCCGGGGAGATGTCTGGTGGGCAGGAATGGTGCAAATAAAGATGTTTTTTCCTGCAAAACAGAACCTTTTTCTCGAAAGGGATCATGATAAAATGAGAAAAATGGGGAATTTTCAAAAATAAGATGGAGGAGGATATTGAAATGAAAATTTATCACGCACAGGTGAATCATCTGGAAAATCCAATGGGGTTCCGAATGGAGAGAACGGTCTTTTCCTGGAAAGTGAAAGACGCGGAAGGAAAAAAACAGAGCTATGCGAGAATCCGTGTAGCATCGGATGCAGCGATGGAGAATCTGCTGTTTGATTCCGGAGAGGATGATAAGGCGAGCAGTCTTTTCTATCCGGTGAAGCTGGATCTGGAGCGAGAACGCGGTATTACTGGAACGTGGAAGCGGGCAGTGATGCCGGGGAGACGGCGGTGAGTGAGGTACAGTTTTTTGAGACCGGAAAACGGAATGAAGCATGGACAGGAAAATGGATTTCCTGTGACAGTAAGGAGAACCGTCATCCATATTTTGAAAAAGAAATTGTTCCGGCAAAAGAGGTAGCGAAGGCCAGGCTGTATGTCTGCGGACTTGGACTGTATGAGGTGTATGTGGATGAGAAGCGTGTCGGGGATGAGTACCTGACGCCGTACAGCAATGATTACAATGAATGGGTACAGTATCAGACGTATGATGTGACAGAGGAGGTTTCAAAACAGGGAATGCTCCGTGTGCTGCTTGGAAACGGCTGGTACAAGGCGCGGTTTGGATTCAGTGCGTTTGAGGACAAGGGATTTTACGGCAATGAGTGGAAGCTGATTGCGGAGCTGCATCTGACGTATGCGGACGGTTCGGAAGAGGTGATTGGCACGGATGAATCGTGGCAGGTGCGGCGCAGTAAAATTGCATTCTCGAATCTTTACGACGGTGAGCACCGGGACGACACGCTGTCGGAACTGCCATTGGAGAAGGCGGTTTTTTGTGAGGCACCAAAAGGAGAACTGACGGAACGCATGAGCCTTCCGGTGACGATTCATGAGACGTTTGAACCTAAAGAACTGCTTCATACTCCGGCCGGCGAGCTGGTCTTCGATATGGGGCAGGAGTTTACGGGAATTTTCAAGCTGCATGTCAACGTACCGGCAGGAACCAAAGTTCATGTTCAGACAGGTGAGATTTTGCAGCGCGGCAATTTCTACAATGACAATCTGCGGAGTGCAAAATCCGAATACATCTATATTTCCGATGGAACCGAAATGGATCTTGTGCCGCATTTTACGTTCTACGGCTACCGTTACGTGAAGATCGAAGGCATTCCGGATCTGAAAAAAGAGGATTTCACGGGTCTTTCTTATTACAGCAACATCACAGCGACAGGCTGGATGAAAACAGGAAGTGATTTGGTCAATCAGCTCATCAGCAATGTGCGCTGGGGCTTAAAGTGCAATTTTGTGGATGTTCCGACCGACTGCCCGCAGCGTGATGAGCGCATGGGATGGACGGGTGATGCACAGGTGTTCTCGCCGACGGCAATGTATCTCGAAGATACGTATGCATTCTATGCAAAATACCTGTACGACATGGCAAAAGAGCAGAGCGTGCTTGGTGGAAAGGTTCCGCATGTGGTGCCGTCGTGCGGCGTGGAAGACGCGGCATGTGTCTGGGGCGATGCGGCGTGCATCATTCCGTGGAATCTGTATCTGTTTTACGGGGATAAGAGCATTCTGGAAGATCAGTTTGTGAGCATGAAATCGTGGGTGGATTACATCACGAAAGTGGATGGGGATAACCACGGCTGGCGGTATATTTTCCACTTCGGCGACTGGCTGGCACTGGACAATCCGGTACAGGGAGCGGAGCAGGTCATGGGTGCAACGGACGAGGAGTTTATTGCAAACCTGTATTATGCGATCAGCGCAGGAATCGTGGCAAAAGCGGCCGGTGTGCTGGGATACCGCGAGGAGCAGGAGAAGTATCAGAAGCTGTCCGAGGAGCAGTTTGCCGTGGTACAGGAAGAATATTACAGCGCAACAGGCCGCTGCTGCATCAAAACACAGACGGCGCTGCTGCTGACGCTGAAATACCATCTGTCAAAGAACGAAGAGCTGACAAAACGGCAGCTTCTGAAGCTGTTTGAGCAGAGTAACCACAAACTGAAGACGGGATTTGTCGGAACACCATTGCTGAACAATGTGCTCACCGACAACGGCATGAATGATCTTGCCTACGAACTGCTGCTGAACGAGGAATTTCCGGGATGGCTTTATGAGGTTAAGCTTGGTGCAACTACTGTCTGGGAGCGATGGAATTCCCTTCTTGCAGACGGCACGATTTCCGGCATCAGCATGAACAGTATGAACCATTATGCTTACGGCTCCATCCAGGAATGGATGTTCCGTCACGTTGCCGGCATCAACACGATGGAATCCCATCCGGGTGTCAGGACCGTACAGTTTGCACCGACGCTGAACTGGGATTTGAGGTATGCAGAGGCAAAATATGATTCTGCATCGGGAATGTACAGCATTCGCTGGGAGCTTTCCGACAAAGAGCACGTGACCATCACCATGGATGTTCCGTTCGACTGTACCGCAGAGGCCGTACTTCCAATGGTTGCCAAAAGTGAAAAAGAAGCGGTTGCAGAAGTGCTCGGATCAGAAGAAAACGGTAGATACCTGCTGGAGCCGGGACACTATGAGGTAAGCTATCAGCTTTCCGGTTGGAAAGAAAAAACGGCAGTATGTGTGGAATAAAACCGCAGTTTTTTTCAAAAAATAAGAAGCAAGGTGAAAGCTGCAATTTTGCAATGGGACAAAATGAGAAAATTGTTCCAATTATTATGAAAAGAATATAAATAAAAACAAATAATTTGGAAAATATACAAATTCATTTGTCTTATGAAAACGTTTATGGTACAATCTGACTAAGCGGTTACAAAAATGGAAGACAGAACGCAGACCCGAAAGTCTGACAAAAAAGAGGCGGCAGAAAGGGACAGGATATGAAGAAGTGGACGGGGATGATTACCAATCTCACAATGTTGACACAATTCGGACTGTCCCTTGTGACGCCTCTTTTTCTTTGTCTGGCACTTTGCTGGTGGCTTTGCGACCGCTTTTCGGTTGGAATATGGATTTATCTGATCGGCTTTTTCTTTGGGATCGGAGGCGGTGCCGTGACAGCCTGGAAATTCGGGCAGAGCGTTCTGCGGCATCAGAAACGCATCGAGACGGAGCCGGACGGAAAAAAGAAGAAAAAGCGGGTGTCTTTCAACCGACATATTTAGAACGTGTCTGAAAAAGTTTTCACAGTTGACGAAGATCAAGTGGCAGAGAAAAGATTTCAGACTGATTTTAAGGGGAAAATCCCTTAGAAAGGAAACAAGGCGATATGAGCAATTTCGGAGACAAGGTCCAGCCGGCCGTAAAAAAGGAGACGAAAAATGTTGCCATCTATACTGTTGTCGGCGTGGTTGTGATGTGGGTCGGGTTTCTGATCCTGCACCTGATCTGGCCGGAAAAAATCCCATTTGACTATCGGGTGATCCTCGGGGGAATCGGAGGCGGTGCCGTTGCGGTGCTGAACTTTTTCCTGATGGGCATGGCAGTACAAAAAGCAGTGTCCGAGACAGACGAGGCGGGAGCAAAGCGGCGGATGCAGGCAAGCTATTCGCAGAGAAACCTGATGCAGATGCTCTGGGCAGTTCTGGCGATTGTGCTTCCATGCTTCCAGTTTGCCGCAGGAATCCTGCCGCTTTTAATTCCGGGAACGGCCATCAAGCTGAAGGGCATAAAAAACAGCATAAAGCGCTGAACCTGATCTTTTGCGAAAGCCGCAAAGACGGGACGGCGTTTTTAAACCGAAACAGCGAAGCAGCGATTCGGTTATGAGCAAGCAGCGAAGCGGATTGTGAAGATCCGCTTTGACAAAAGGTTCAAATTTTTTATTTTATCTCATACAGAGGAGGTGAAAAAAGAGAATGGAGGTTGATATCTCCGGTGCAAAAGTCTTTTTTACGATCCCGATCGATTTTCCGCTGTTCGGGAAAATTCAGATCAGCGAAACGCTGGTGGTAAGCTGGATTGTAATGGCACTCATTACCGGACTTTGCATCTGGCTCACAAGAGATTTGAAGATACGGAACATCTCCAAACGCCAGGCGGTGGCAGAAATGATTGTGGAAACCGCAAACAAATTTGTTATCGGCAACATGGGAGAAAAATTCCGCTATCTGATTCCTTTTGTGTCGGCGCTTTTCGCGACCAGCGTTGTCTCGAACCTGATCAGCCTGATCGGACTTCGAAGTCCGACAGCAGATCTTTCCACCGAGGCGGCCTGGGCTGTTGTGGTTTTCATCATGATCACCACACAGAAGATCAAAACCAACGGTTTTGGCGGATATCTGAAGGGCTTCACGACTCCGATTGCGGTTATGACACCGTTTAACGTTTTGTCGGAGCTCGCAACGCCGATCAGTATGGCGTGCCGTCACTTTGGAAACATTCTTTCCGGCGTTGTCATCAATGCCCTGATCTACGGATCGCTGGCACTGGCAAGCGGAAAGCTGCTGGGACTGCTTCCCGGCGTGCTCGGAAGAACCTTTCACAGATCCCGATTCTGGACGTCGGTGTTCCGGCTGTTCTGTCGGTCTATTTTGACTGGTTCTCCGGCGTGATGCAGGCCTTTATTTTCTGTATGCTGACTGTCATGTACATTGCGAATGCAGCAGAAGAAGGCTAAAGAGATTAAAAAATGAGGTTTACAAAAAGAAAATACAGGAGGAAAACAAGATGGATTTTCAGATTTTAGCAAAAGGTATCGCTCTCGCAGGATGCGCAATCGGCGCAGGATGCTCCCTGATCGCAGGTATCGGACCTGGTATCGGTGAAGGTAACGCCGTAGCAAAGGCACTTGAGGCAATCGGACGTCAGCCGGAATGCAAAGGTGATGTAACAAGTACGATGCTTCTTGGCTGTGCGATCGCAGAGACCACAGGTATTTACGGTTTCGTAACCGGCCTGCTTCTGATCTTCGTAGCACCGGGAATGTTCATGAACTTCCTGAAATAGTTGCAAGGAGTAAATGATTGCTAGGAGGAAAGAAACTATGCAGGTTCAGGAACTGGTAGGAATTGTCCCCTGGACTTTTATCGCACAGATCTGCAACCTCTTCATCCAGATGTATCTGATCAAACGGTTCCTTTTCAAACCGATCAATGAGATGCTGGAAAAACGGCGTGCGGCAGCCGATGCGGAGATTACAGACGCAGAGGCGGCAAAAAAAGAAGCAACGCCATCAAAGAGGAATATGAGCAGAATATGCAGGAGGCCAAGGCAAAGGCCAACGAGATTCTCGAAAGCGCCAGAAAGACAGCGACGCTGCAGAGCGAGAAAATCGTAAAAGAGGCTTCCGAACAGGCAGCTGCCTGAAAAACAAGGCAGAAAAAGAGATTGCCCAGGAGAAAAAGAAAGCGGTCAATGAAGTCAAAGGCGAGATCGGCGGCATTGCCATGGATATTGCCGGAAAGGTCATTGAACGTGAGATTAATGAAAAAGACCATGAGAAGCTGATAGATGAATTTATATCGAATGTAGGTGAAGCATCATGACAGAAACTGCCAGAGTATACGGTGGGAGCCTGTATGAGCTGGCCGCAGAGGAGCATCTCGAAGAGGAAATCCTTTCCGAGATGAAGGAGATCCGAGCTCTGTTCCGGGAAAACTCGGAGTATCCGCGCCTTTTATCGGAGCCTTCGATTCCGCGAAAAGAGCGGATCGGGCTGATCGACGCGGCATTTGGCAGCCAGGCGGAACCGTATTTGGTCAATTTTATCAAACTGCTGTGTGAAAAAAATCTTCTCCGTGAATTCGGCGGATGCCAGGAAGCATTCCAGCGCAGATACTACGCAGCCCACAATATTGCCGAGGCAGTTGTGACGAGCGCAGCATCCCTGTCGAAGGAACAGGAAGAGCTTCTGAAGAAAAAACTGGAAACAATGAGCGGAAAAACGGTCGTGATGGAACTGAAAACCGATCCGTCCGTTCTGGCGGGTGTCCGCGTGGAGCTCGACGAAAGCTGTTTGACGGAACCGTAAAGGGACGTTTGTCCGAGCTTTCCAGAAGAATCAGCGATACAGTGGTGTAGGAGGAAAAAATGCAACTGAAACCAGAAGAAATATCCAAGGTCATCCGCAGCCAGATCAAATATTATGAAAATGCGATCCGGCAGGATGAGACAGGCACCGTTCTGATGGTCGGAGACGGAATCGCGAGAGCCAGCGGTCTTTCGAACTGTATGGCAGGCGAGCTGCTGGAGTTTGAGGATGGAAGCTATGGAATGGCACAGAACCTCGAGGAAAACAGCGTATCTGTCGTTTTATTCGGTTCCGGCGAGAACATCAGCGAGGGACAGCTTGTAAAAAGAACGGGAAAGGTCGTTTCGGTTCCGGTCGGAGAAGGTATGATCGGACGCGTTGTCAACGCGCTCGGCCAGCCAATCGACGGCGCAGGCCCGATTACGGCAGCAGAGTACCGTCCGATTGAAAGCCCGGCACCGGGCATCTGTGAGAGAAAAGGTGTTAATCAGCCGCTGCAGACCGGTATTAAAGCGATCGATTCCATGGTTCCGATTGGAAGAGGTCAGCGAGAGCTGATCATCGGAGACCGTCAGACCGGAAAGACAACGATCGCAACCGATACCATTCTGAACCAGAAAGGCAAGGATGTGATCTGTATCTACGTTGCCATCGGACAGAAACGTTCGACAGTAGCGTCCTTAGTAGAAAATCTTGAGAAGAACGGCGCAATGGCGTACACCATCGTCGTGGCAGCGACGGCATCCGAAGCGAGCCCGCTGCAGTATATCGTACCGTATTCCGGCTGTGCCATGGGCGAGTACTTTATGTATCAGGGAAAAGATGTGCTGATCATTTATGATGACTTAAGTAAGCACGCGGTTGCATACCGTGCACTCTCATTGCTGATCCGCCGTCCACCGGGACGTGAGGCTTATCCGGGAGATGTTTTCTATCTCCATTCCAGACTTCTGGAGCGTGCCGCAAAGCTGGACGATGAACACGGCGGCGGATCCATGACGGCCCTGCCGATCATTGAGACCCAGGCGGGCGATATTTCCGCCTATATTCCGACGAACGTTATCTCCATCACAGACGGACAGATTTTCCTTGAGACAGAGCTGTTCCACTCGGGCGTTATGCCGGCGGTAAACCCTGGCGTATCCGTATCCCGTGTCGGTGGAAATGCGCAGATTAAGGCGATGAAGAAGGTAGCCGGAACTCTGAAACTGATCTATTCCCAGTACCGCGAGCTGGCAAGCTTTGCACAGTTCGGATCCGATCTGGATGCCGATACAAAGGCGCGTCTGGAGCAGGGTGTGCGTATCGTGGAAGTATTAAAACAGAACCAGAATGCACCGGTTCCGGTAGAAAAACAGGTGGCCATTCTTTATGCGGTAACGAAAGGAATTCTGTCAAAGGTTGCAGCTGAGGATGTCCGCGCCTATGAGGACGGACTGTATACCTGGCTTGATACCGACGCAGAGGGTGCTGCCGTGATGCAGGAGATTTCCGCAACCGGAAAACTCGAGGCAGATACCGAAGAGAAGCTGAAAAGTGCGCTCGAATCGTACACCGAAAACTTTATCAATACAAGACCTGCAAAATAAGGAAAGAAGGAGGAGCCTATGGCTGCAAACATGAAAGCCGTAAAGCTGCGGATCAAAAGTGTCGAAAGCACGATGCAGATTACCAAGGCGATGGAACTTGTAGCGTCCTCCAAGCTGCGAAAAGCGAAGGAGCGGGCTGATACCTGCCGTCCGTATTTTCAGGAGCTGTACCGCACTTTGCAGGATATTGCAAAAGGAAACACGGAATTTTATTCCATTTATGCAAAAGAGGCAAAAAACGAGAAATGCTGCTACGTGCTGGTTGCCGGAGACCGCGGCCTTGCGGGCGGATACAACGCGAATCTGTTCCGATGCTTTGAGGCAGATGCCAAAGGAAAAGAGATCTGTGTGGTTCCGGTCGGCAAAAAGGCAGTGGAGTATGCAAAATCCCGGAAGCTGGACATTCTGACGGACAGCTTTGCCGAGATCGCAAATCTTTCCGTGGCAGACAGCTTTGAGATCGCGCGCGCGCTGTGCCGTGAGTTCCGGAAAGGGACCTTCGGACATGTGGAGCTTTGTTACACAAAATTCGTGTCGATGCTGTCGCAGATGCCGGTTTCCGTGCCGATCCTGCCTCTGATTGACATTGCAAAAGAGGACGGAGAGGATCCGGAAGCGAAAAAAATCCGAAATCTGATCCTGTATGAGCCAAACGGTGTCGAGGTATTCGAAGCGATTGTGCCGGAATACTTAGGCGGCCTGATCTACGGCGGTATCTGTGAGAGTGTGGCAAGTGAGCTTGCGGCACGCCGTACCGCAATGGAGGCGGCAACGGGAAATGCAGAGGAGATGATTGAACAGCTCAATCTGTATTACAACCGTGCCCGTCAGGCAAGCATTACGCAGGAGATCACGGAGATCGTCGGCGGTGCGGAAGGCGTGTAAGAGTGGAAACAAGAAAAGTGAGGAGAAGTCGTTAAATGAGTGAAAAACACATTGGCGAGGTTGTGCAGGTAACGGGTCCTGTTCTGGACATCCGTTTTTCGGAAGGAGAGCTGCCGGCACTTCTGAATGCCATCGAGATAGACAACCACGGCGAGAAGCTGGTTGTGGAAGTGGCGCAGCAGACGGGCGACAACATGGTCCGCTGCATTGCCATGAAGTCCACAGACGGACTTGTCCGCGGAACGAAAGCAGTCGACACGGGCGGCCCGATCGCCGTTCCGGTCGGAGAGGAGTGCTTAGGCCGCGTGTTCAACCTGCTCGGTGAGACCGTAGACAATAAGCCGGCACCGGAAACAGCAGAAAAATGGCCGATCCACCGCGATCCGCCGTCCTATGAGGAACAGGTTCCGGCAACGGAGATCCTCGAAACCGGAATCAAGGTCGTTGACTGATCTGCCCGTATGCCAAGGGCGGAAAAATCGGTCTGTTCGGCGGTGCCGGCGTTGGAAAAACAGTCCTTATCATGGAGCTGATCCACAACGTGGCAACGGCGCACGGCGGACTTTCCGTTTTCACCGGTGTCGGAGAGCGTACCCGTGAAGGAAATGACCTTTACAACGAGATGAAAGAGAGCGGTGTTATCGACAAAACAGCACTGGTCTATGGACAGATGAACGAGCCGCCGGGAGCGCGTATGCGTGTCGGACTTTCCGGCCTTACCATGGCAGAATACTTCCGTGATGTGAAAAATCAGGATGTGCTGCTGTTCATCGATAATATTTTCCGATTTACGCAGGCAGGTTCCGAGGTTTCGGCTCTGCTTGGCCGTATGCCGTCCGCAGTAGGATACCAGCCGACGCTGGCAACCGAGATGGGCGCACTGCAGGAGCGTATTACTTCCACAAGAAAGGGATCCATCACATCGGTACAGGCTGTTTACGTGCCGGCCGATGACCTGACCGACCCGGCTCCGGCAACAACGTTTACCCATCTGGATGCCACGACGGTACTTTCCCGTGAAATCTCCAGCCAGGTATTTACCCGGCTGTTGATCCGCTCGATTCTACCAGCCGTATCCTGACACCGGAAATCGTAGGCCATGAGCACTATGAGGTAGCACGTGCCGTACAGCAGGTGCTGCAGAGATACAAAGAGCTGCAGGATATCATCGCCATCATGGGTATGGACGAGCTGTCCGAGGAGGATAAGCTGACGGTCAGCCGTGCCCGTAAGGTACAGCGTTTCCTGTCTCAGAGCTTCTCAGTAGCGGAACAGTTTACCGGTATGGAAGGAAAATACGTGCCGTTAAAAGAAACTCTGCGCGGATTCCGCATGATCCTTGACGGCGAGTGCGATGATCTTCCGGAGAGCTGCTTCCTGTTTGCAGGAACCATCGACGAGGTATTTGAAAAAGCAAAAGCACTGAATCAGTAAAGGAGGAATGACGTATGAGTACATTTCCTTTACGTGTCGGCACGCCGGACGGACTTCTCTATGAGGGTGACGTAGCGCGCGTTGTCTGCAGAACCATCAGCGGCGACCTGGCAATTCTGCCGGGGCACTGCAATTACTGCACTGCACTTGGTATGGGCGAGGCGCATATTGTGCTGGAGGACGGAACGAGAAGAAATGCCGCCTGCATCGGCGGAATGCTTTCCATGATGAACGGGGTCTGCCGTGTTCTGGCAACGACCTGGGAGTGGGAAGAGGATATTGATGCAGAGCGCGCCGAGGCTGCCAAACACAGGCCGAGCAGGCGCTGGCAAACGGCGGTCTGACAGACAAAGAATACCGTATTGCCGAAGCAAGCTGCAGCGTGCGCTGGTGCGGCTGAGTGTAAAAGAATAAAAAACAAAAAGCCTTCGACGAATTCAGAAAAATCCTATCGTCGGAGGCTTTTTTAATTTACAGGAAACTTCGTTGAAATTTCCTGTGTGTCTTTAAAGAGCAAAAATTCCGCAGATTAAGAATCCCGATACGGCGAGAGCAGCACTGATCAGGACGTAAGGAAACTGCGACACGGCATGTGACATATTGTCAATCTCGCAGGTCGCGGAGGAAAGAACCGTTGCGTCGGAATAGAAGCATGCATGGCTTCCGAAAACACCGCCGGATACGACAGCGCCAAGCGCCAGAAGTACATTAGCATCAAGGGCGATGGCAAGCGGAACAACGATGGAAACGGCTACGGCCTCAATTCCCCAGAAAGAGCTGGTGACAAAGGTCAGAACTGCAATGACAACAAAAATAATAGCTGCCAGTGTTTTGGCATTCATATACGGAACACACAGGTTGATGACGTATTCCGAGAGTCCCATTTCGCCGCAGGCAGTCTTGATCATAAAGGATGCAAGAAGAATGGCGAGAACCGGAAGAATATCTGCAAAGCCGGCAAAGAACAGTTCCACGTACCGCGTAAAGGTCATTTTTTTCCGCGGAAGATAAAGAATCATACAGGAAGCAAGAGCAAGAATAATCGCCTGCATCATATCCTGTGTGGCTACTGTCACACCGATCAGAATACCGATGGGGATCAGAAAATCCAGTATATTTCCGGGATTGGTATTTTCGGGCGGGTAATCAACGCTCATTCCGGCCATGGCAAGGTCGACGGAAGGGGCATTGTGCATTTTGGGATGCTCCGGTGTCTGCTCTTTCTTTTCCAGATCTGTATAGGCAGCTTTCATTTTTCCGAGCCTTGGCATTAGTTTGCAGGCAAACAGAATCACAACCAGAAGGGCAGCCATGGGATAAAACATATAAGGAAGCACTTTTAAGTAAACACTCATACCGGTGGAAAAGCCCATATTGAGAATGCCCGGTTCCTGAATAAAAACACCGGAATAAAAAACTACCCAGGTGGAAAAGGGAATCAGTGCGCAGACAGGTGCACCGGTTGAGTCAATGATATAGGCAAGGGCCTGGCGTGGGACTTTTCGTTTATCACAGACATCCTTCATACAGGTTCCAACGGTCATGATGTTGAGATAATCATCGACAAAAATAATGATTCCGAGAAATACCGACATCATCATGGTGATCCGTTCATTTTTACAGAAGCGGCTTAACAGGTTGGAAAAACCAAGTGTTCCTTTTGCCTCGCGTAGCAGGAAGATGAAGCCTCCGAACAGTCCGCAGAGAAGAAGAATATACTGGTTATCTGCGTTGCTGATCTCCGAAAGCAGCAGATCACACCAGGCCCGATAAAAGCCGCTTTGTACATGATGAGATAGGCAATCAGGTTCCGAAAATCAGAGCTTCGAAAGATTTTTTTGTTTTTAATGCAAAAATCAGCATCGCTGCAGGCGGCAGCAGACATAAAACTCCATATTGCATAGCGGTTCTCCTTTGTAGTTAGAATATGTGATGCAGCGTACCGCTGTAGGAAGCGACGGGGCTTTACTGTTTCGTCATGATACGGTAAGTTTCCGGCCGCCGGTCACGGAAAAGCCCCCAGGAAAAACGTTCTTCACGCAGGCCATCCAGATCGAAGGAAGCATACAGGATTTCCTCGGTATCTCTTCCGGCAGATGCCACGAGTTCACCGGTTGCATCGGCAATAAAGGAAGAACCGTAGAAAGTAAGAGAAGAGGACTGGCCGCCATTTTCTTCACAGGGCATTACGGTTTCAGTACCAATCCGGTTTGCAGCAGCAACCGGAACAAGATTTGCGGCCGCATGTCCCTGCATGACGCGTCGCCAGTGCCCGCTGCTGTCTACATTCAGGATCGGCTCACTTCCGATAGCGGTAGGATAGAGCAGGATTTCAGCACCCTGAACGGCCATGCATCGTGCTGTTTCCGGAAACCACTGATCCCAGCAGATGCCGACGCCGATGGCTCCGAAACGTGTTTCAAAGACCTTGAATCCCGTATCCCCGGGAGTGAAATAGAATTTTTCCTGATAAAAATGGTCGTCCGGGATATGAGTCTTGCGGTAAACGCCAAGAATGGATCCGTCTGCATCGATCATGGCAACCGAGTTGAACAGGCGCTGAACATCCCTTTCATAAAAGCTGACCGGAATCACGACTCCAAGTTCTACGGCAACAGCCTGAAAGCGCCGGACGGCGGGATTTTCTGTCAAGGGCATGGCATAATCATAATAATCGTATCGCTTTTCCTGACAAAAATACGGTCTTTCAAACAATTCAGGAAGAAGGATGAGATTGGCTCCGTTGGAAGCGGCTTCACGGACCATAGTCTCTGCTTTGTCTATATTTTCCTGTACCTGACTGCAGCACGAAAACTGCAGTGCGGCAATTTTTATATTTCGCATAATCTGTTTCCTCTTTTCTTTGCCGGAATCTGCTGGGTAATACAGTGAATGTTGCCTCCGCCGGTCAGAATGACGCGTGCATCGATCGGAAGGATTCGTCGATCCGGGAAGCATTTTCCGAGAATTTCTGCAGCCACGGTGTCGTTTTCATCGCCGAACCGGGGAAGAAGGACACAGTGATTGGCAAGGTAAAAATTGATATAACTGGCGGCAAGACGTTCGCCGGCTTCCCGCTGGTCTTCGCCAGCTTCAAAATTATAGCCGAGAAGATCTTCTTCTGTAATACAGATGGGATGCTTTGGAATGGGCAGCTTGTGAATCACAAAGCTTCGTCCTTCGCGTCAACGGTATGGGAGAGAAGATCAAAAGCGGCCCTGCTTCTGGCATACTGAGGATCGTTTTCGTCATCTGTCCAGGTAAGAAGTACTTCTCCTGGCTTTACAAAGCAGCACATATTATCGATATGGCCGTTGGTTTCATCGTTGTAAATACCAAAAGGAAGCCAGATGATTTTCTCGACCGAAAGATACTGACGCAGCTTTTCTTCAATTTCCGCTCTTGTAAGAGAAGGATTGCGCCCCGGACTTAGCAGACATTCTTCGGTCGTAAGCAGGGTTCCTTCCCCGTCAACATGGATGGAGCCGCCTTCCAGAACAAAGGGGCGGGCATTATAGAAGGAATCTCCGAGAAAACTGCAGATTCGTTCCGGAACCTCACGGTCATGTTCAAAGTGGGAGTACAGACCGTCATACTGGCCGCCCCAGGCGTTGAATTCCCATTGAATGCCTCTTCGCCCGCCCTGATCGTTGACCACAAACGTAGCGCCGGTATCTCTTGCCCAGGCATCCTCTGTCGGGGCTTCGATCAGATGGATCCGCTCGGAGGAAAGCAGTTCCTGTGCCGATGCTTTATCCTGTGGCCGGACGAAAAGATAAACCTGTTCATAAGCGGCAATTGCTTCTGCAATTTCTGCAAATGCCGTTCTTGCCGCTTTTGCCCCGTAATTCCAGGAACCGGGACGCCACGGCCAGATCATCAGCGTGCCTTCGTGGGGCTCAAATTCGCCCGGCATGTAAAAGCCATCGGCTTTTGGGGTTCTAAGACAATCGGTTTTTGAAATCTTCATATCCAAACTCCTTTATCATTCGGCAGTTTCCAGCTTTGTCCATCACCGCGATGGAAGGGAGTGGGATTCCGTTAAAGGTATTGGTTTTTACCATCGAATAAATCGCCATATCTTCAAAATACAGTCTGTCACCGATCCGGATTTGGGAATCGAAGGAATATTCGCCGATTACGTCGCCCGCCAGGCAGGTATTGCAGGAAAGGCGGTAGGTATAAGGCTTTTCCCCAGGCAGTCCGCTGCCTTTGAGCGGAGGGCGGTACGGCATCTCAAGCACATCCGGCATATGGCAGGCAGCGGAAGTGTCAAGAATTAAAATTTTTCCGTTATTTTCAACAATATCGAGAACTTCCGTGACATTGTAGCCTGCGTTTAAGGCAACTGCTTCCCCGGGCTCCAGGTAAATCTGAAGACCATACGTTTCTTTCATATGGTTGATACAGGAAATCAGGCGTTCGATATCGTAATCCTCACGGGTGATATGATGTCCGCCTCCCATGTTAAGCCAGTTCATTTTAAAAAGCCACTTGCCGAATTTTTCTTCCACGGCGCGCAGCGTGGTTTCCAGATCATCCGAATTCTGTTCACAGAGGGTATGAAAATGAAGACCGTCCACAAGATCAGCCAGTTCGTCTGTAAAATCGCAGGCGCGGATGCATGCGGGAGCCGGGCGCACAGGGATCATAAATCGCATGGCCTTCCTGCGTGGAGCATTCCGGGTTGATGCGAAGTCCGGCTTTTGCGGTTCCGGAAGCCTTAAGTACAGGGAGGTACGTTCGGAGCTGCTTTTCTGAATTGAAAATAATGTGATCGCAGATCTGTGCGAGCTCTTCCATATCCTGCGGGCGGTAGGCCGGAGAATACACATGATTCTCCAGCCCCATTTCTTCCTTTCCAAGCCGCGCCTCATAGAGTCCGCTGGCAGTTGTTCCGCTGATATATTTTCCAATCAGCGGATATTCCGAAAAGCAGGAAAAGCATTTCTGAGCCAGCAGAATTTTTGCACCGGTGCGTTCTTCTACCTGGTGCAGGATCTTTAAGTTTTCTTCCAGTTTGCCTTCATCAATGACAAAACAGGGAGTTGGAAGTTCGTTTATCTTATACATAGGCTTAATCTACTAAAACAGGATTTTCTACGACCTTCCACGGAAGCCCCCACTTGTTGAGTGCTTCCATGTACGGATCCGGATCGAATTCATCTGTGGTGTAGACACCCGGCTTGTTCCAGAGGCCGTTCACGACCATCATGGTTCCGATCATGGCCGGAACGCCGGTTGTGTAGGAAATCGCCTGAGACTCTACTTCCCGGTAGCATTCCTGGTGGTCACAGACATTGTAAATGTAAATGCTTCTTTCTTTTCCATCCTTGATACCGGTAAAAATACAGCCGATGTTGGTTTTACCCACGGTGCGCGGACCAAGAGTGGAAGGATCCGGAAGAAGCTCTTTTAAAAACTGGATCGGTACAATCTGCTGCCCGTTGAAGGTAATCGGAGTGGTAGAGAGAAGTCCTACATTTTCCAGACATTTCATATGGGTCAGATAGCTCTGGCCGAAGGTCATGAAAAAGCGGATTCTTTTTACGCCCGGGATGTTTTTGGCAAGAGCCTCAATTTCTTCATGATGAAGAAGATACATATCCTTCTCGCCTACCTCATCGAAGTTATATTCCCGTTTGATCGACATTGGCGGAATTTCCACCCAGTGGCCGTTTTCCCAGTAAGAACCGGGAGCGGATACCTCGCGGAGGTTGATTTCCGGATTGAAGTTGGTTGCAAACGGATATCCATGATCGCCGCCGTTGCAGTCCAGAATATCAATCGTGTGAATTTCATCGAAATAGTGTTTCTGTGCATAGGCTGCAAAAACGCTGGTGACACCAGGGTCAAAGCCGGTTCCGAGAAGACCGGTGATGCCGGCTTCCTTGAAACGGTCCATATAAGCCCACTGCCAGGAGTAATCAAAGTAAGCAGAAAAGCCAAGCTCTTCGCATCTCTTTTCGTAGATCGCACGCCATGCCGGATCATCCGTGTTTTCTGCTTCGTAGTTTGCAGTATCAATGTAAGGAACCTTACATGCAAGGCAGGCATCCATAATGGTAAGATCCTGATAAGGAAGAGCCAGATTTAATACGGCATCCGGCTGATACTGTTTGATTAAGGCGATTAATTCTTCTGTGCAGTCGGCATCCACCTTTGCTGTTGTGATAATGGTTTTTGTGGTCGGAGCCAGCTTTTCTTTTAAAGCATCGCACTTGGAAAGGGTGCGGCTTGCAATCATAATTTCAGAAAATACTTCACTGTTCTGGCAGCATTTGTGAATGGCTACGGATGCAACACCGCCGCATCCGATGATCATAACTTTTGACATTGTTTGGTTCTCCTTTTTCAGAAAATGGTGTTGGGTTCATCTTTGGCTATAAGCACGAAAAAAGACAGATGACGTGCATCATCTGTCTAAAAATCGAAATTTATACATGATCGTATTGTGCAAACTTCAGGGGATGGACAAAAATCCAAGCTTCTCCCTGTTTTCCTATGCAGAAATATATAGTCACGTACTCTTATTGACCGTTTCATAAGATGATGTGCTCGTCGTAGAGCATCGATTATAAAGTAATCAACTCATAAAATTTGCGCTTTTAACGCAATCAATAATGTGGCTCTTAACCACGCTCGGCAACTACCCCTGCCTGTCCGTCGGTTTTTTACCAGGGGCATATATTTTGCATAAGAACAGAATTGTTCGCTTGCAGTTCCAAATTATAAAGTGAAATGACATGGATGTCAAGAAAAATTTGTGAAACTATTCAGAGCTATGCGAAATGGAAGATTAAAAATCACAGGGTGATCCAGTAACGCTCCAGTGTTTTGTTTTCATCGGCACGATAAGCGGTGCCGTCGAACCGGCCGCCATTTTTCAGGATCGTTCTGCGGCTTCCCTCGTTGGTATCTAGCAGCAGACCAGAATTTCGGAAAGGCCGAGGCTTTTGCAGTACGGCTGCACATTTTTCAGCATCCAGGAGCATAGCCTTTTCTGCGTTCCGACGGGCGGACGGAGTAGCCGATATGGCCGCCAAAGGTGCGCAGAAAATCGTTCAGGTAGTGGCGCACCTGAATCATGCCGACAAGGCGGTTGTCTGATTTGCGGATGCACAGAAACTGTGTTGCGAGAACCATGCCCTCCGGCAGAGTCTCCTCTCTGGTATACCGCATGGTATCTTCAAGATACGCCTTCATATCATCAAACCGGCGAAGCGGTCCGCAGCCGTCCATGGAATCGCTGTTTTCCAGAAAATCGTTCCGGTAGGCGGCGAGCTCGGCGAAGTATTCCTCCGACGGTTCAACTAACATCAGTTCATCGTTCATCCTTAGCATTTCTCCGGTTCCGGATACTCGACGCCGAAGGTCTCAACGGTAACGGTAGCCATTCTCTGCGGCTGCAGCGGTTTGTCGCTGTAGTCGGTGTTGACAGATGCGATTTTATCTACGACTTCCAGGCCTTCTGTTACTTTTCCGAAAGCAGCGTATGCGCCGTCCAGATGCGGAGCAGCTTTGTGCATGATGAAGAACTGGCTTCCTGCGCTGTCCGGGAACATGGTACGTGCCATGGAGAGAACGCCTGGGGTGTGTGCGAGGTTGTTCTCAAATCCGTTCTGGGAGAACTCACCCTTGATGCAGTAATCCGGGCCGCCGCGCCTGTGCCTGCAGGATCTCCGCCCTGGATCATGAATCCCGGGATGACGCGGTGGAAGATCAGGCCGTCATAGAAGCCTTTTTTTTACCAGACTGATGAAGTTTGTTTACGGTGTTCGGGGCGATTTCCGGGTAAAGCTCTGCTTTCATCACATCGCCGTTTTCCATAGTAATTGTAACGATTGGG